>JAEEGL016236946.1_pt1 | contig 22676 bp, 22 predicted proteins | sample 9134231 | NCBI WGS metagenome assembly JAEEGL01 (sample SAMN16246548, study PRJNA631951) | gut metagenome | biome: gut microbiome; feature: rumen; material: fiber-attached | host: Bos | place: Iran: Karaj | collected 2018-10 | reverse complement strand
TTCCTTTGAAAAAATAATTTTTCTAGACGAACACTATGATACGAAGAAAATATAAAAAAATTCACAAAACAAGAGTTTCTTAATTACAAAAACCATCTTTATACAAAAGATAATATGGTAATTACCATTGCTTGAAAAATAAAAGATCAAAAACTCATAGAAGAAAAGATACAACAAAACTTCTTATCATTACCAGAAAAAAAGACAAGGGAAAGACCTTTATTTAAACGAAAGTTGCCTAATAAACATATTGAACACATTGAAAAATGATTAAATCAAACACGTATAGCAATATTCATACCAGCCGTAGAAGTTATATCAAAGGACTTCTTTGCTTGCACATTACTTACAAAAATTGTAGAAAGGAATATCTATAAAATCATCAGAGAAGAATTATGATTATGCTATGATATAAAAGTCAATCTTATTAGCTTTGATAATTATGGTTTCTTTTTAGTTGAAACTTGAATTCATCCGGATAAAATAGAAGTTGCATTAGAAAAAATAAATGAAGTTATTAATTCTATACCAATAAATTGAATAAATAAAGATGAAATTTCTCGTGCAAAAAATAACATAATATGAAGAATGTTAACTGACTACGAAACACCATTATGATTAGCAAACTTCTATTCTTCTAAATATCTTATCTTTAAAAAATTAATAACATTAGAAGAATGGGTATCTAATTATGAAAAACTCGAGAAAAAAGATATAGATAAACTACTACCTCTCCTTACAGAAGACAAAAGATATACGTTTTATATAAAATAATGTCATGAAATACGAAATAAAGAATATCTGTTGAATTGATTGTATTTTTGCTCCTATGGAAGAAGGTAATTCCATCACAATTGATATTGGAGTAAAAGCTTGATCTACATACGAAACAAAAGAAGAAGCTTGAATCTCCCATGTCCTTGAACATATGTTTTTTAAAGGATGAAAAAAATGGAAAACACCCAAAGATGTAGCAACTGCTATGGATAAAATCGGAGCTATTTTCAATGCATGAACAGGTGAAAATACAACAAATTATTTCGTAAAATCAGCACCTCAATTTGCAGAATACTGATTAGAAGTTCTTGCAGATATGTTGATGGATGCTCAATTTGCTGATGCAGAATTTCAAAGAGAAAAATGAGTAATTATCCAAGAACTCAAAATGTATGAAGATAATCCAATATCAGTAGTACGAAATAAATGGCAAACATATTTCTTCTGAGATAATTCATACTGAAGACCTATCATCTGATTTGAAGAAAACATTAATAATTTCACTCGTAAAAATCTTTTTGATTATAAAAGAATGCTTTATACAAAGGATAATCTTATTATAACTATCGCATGAAAAATCCTAGATCAATCATGATTAGAAAAAAATATAGAAAAATTATTTAAAGATTTACCAGAAAAATGTTCAAGAAAAAAACCAGAATTTAAATGGGATCTTCCAAAAGACCATAAATGATTTTTCAAAAAGGACACAGAACAAAATCATATCATCATATCAATGAAATGAGTTGATCTTTTCGATGAAAGAAGATATGCTGCTAGTCTATTATGTTCAATGCTATGATGAAATATGTCCTCAAGATTATTCCAAGATATCAGAGAAAAACTTTGAATATGTTATTATATTAGTGCATGACATTGAAGTAATAAAGAATATGGATTGTTCACAATTAGAGCTTGATTAGATAAAACAAAATTTGAATTTTGAGTAGAAAAAATAAATGAAGTCGTAGACAAATTTCTAGATAAATGATTCACTGATGAAGAATTTAATAATGCTAAAAATTGTATAAAAGGAAGCATCCAAATGTGAATAGAAAGTTCTGATGAAATGGCTAGTTATTTATGAAATCAATATATTAGTAAGAAAGAAATCCATAGTCTTGAAGAAATATTAGAAAAATATGAGAAACTAAAAAAAGATGATGTTATTGAAATATTCCCTATGTTAAAAACAGAAAACAGATATAGATTTCACATTGAATAATAAATAATGACAGAATACAAACCAACACTATTCAACGAATGAGAGCTTACAAAACGAGCAAAAGAAAGAAAGCTTCAACCATTCAGGCTTAAGCAAATCTTTTTTGAACTGTATAAAAATCAAAATACTGAATGGGATACTCTTACAACAATATCAAAAGATTTAAGAGAAGAACTAAAAGAAAGTTTTGATATTTTATCAATAGAAGTTATTGATACTGTTGAAGCCGAAGATACAACTAAATTCGCTTTTAAAACAAGAGATGGACACATTATCGAAGCAATTCTAATGTATCATCGACAAAATGAGAAATATGTAAAAGATGATAAACCTAAATTAAATCGTATAACACTTTGTATTTCTTCACAAGTTGGATGTGCAATGAATTGTCTTTTCTGTGTAACAGGAAAACTATGATTTAAAAGAGATCTTACACGAGAAGAGATTATTTCACAAATACTTTTTGCTAATACTTACATAAAAAAAAGATTCTGAAAAAAAGAAGACGGAACTAATCACTGAATAAGAAATGTCGTATTTATGGGTATGTGAGAACCACTACTAAATTATGAAAACCTAAGAAAATCTTTAGAGATAATGTTACAACAAGATAGACTTTCTCTAGGTAAAAGACATATAACAATATCTACATGTGGAGTAATCCCTTGAATCGAAAAATTAGTTAAAGACAATATTGATGTTAAACTAGCTATTTCATTACACGCACCTAATCAAGAATTAAGAAACAAAATAATGCCTATAGCTAAAGCCTACCCTCTTGATGAATTAATGGTTGCTATAGATAAATACGTAAAAGCTACAGATAACAGAATCTTTTATGAATATATCATGATAAAAGATTTAACTGATAAACCAGAACTTGCTCATCAATTAGTAAAACTTTTACAAAAAAGATTGGCTCATATCAATCTCATTCCATACAATGAAAACCCAGCAATAGATTTAAAAGAAAGCCCTCAGAACAATATTCAAAACTTTAAAAAAATCCTCGAAGATTGAGGAATTACAGTTACTGTTCGTGATAGTATGTGAAGAGAAGCAAAAGGAGCTTGCTGACAACTCGGATATGAAAAAGTTAAAGAGAACCAAAAAAATTAATTTCGTTTTGGTGCAAAAGGTGGATTAATATAACGATAATCTTTCGGTAAATTATCCACTTTTTTTACAATATCATCGGATAGATCAAGGTTTCAAGCATTAAAATTTTCTTTCAAATGTTCGAGACTTGAAGCCTTAGAAATAACAATAAAATTCTTCTTTAATAAATAAGATATACAAAGTTGAGGAACACTAATATCTAAAGAATTAGCTAACGATATAAGTTCCTTATTTTTTAATAAATGCTGATGTCATAAAGGAGAATAAGCTATACTTTGAATTCCCTTATTTTTCATATACTCCTCTAACAAATTATCAGCTAAAAAAGCATGGCGTTCAAACTGACAATACTCTATTTCATCTCAAAAATGATCAACCATATTCTCTAAATAACTTTTAGGAAAATTTGATAATCATAAATGATGTATTCTTCACTCCTTTTTATATGACAATAATTTTTCAAAAGCTTTGACATCATTATCAAAACTTGTTGGCCAATGAAGAAGTACTAAATCCAAATATTCAGATTTTAATGCTACAAAAGAATTATTTAATCTTTGTTCCAAACTTGTATACAAAAAATCCTTTTCAATAAATTCATGCTTTTGATAATTAGGAACATAATCAAACCACACTTTTGTCGTTATTCGATATTTATTTCTAGACTCTCATAAAGAAAAAAGTCATTTTCAAACTCATTCTTCATTTCAATAAATCCAAGCAGTATCAAAAAGACGATACCCTATATCATAAGCTAAAGGAAGTATTGTCTCTATTTGAGAAGGATCAATTTTCCAAGTTCAAAGTCCTAATTTAGGAATATCCATTAAAAACTATCAATAGTAAAAAGATATATTAGAACCTGATTATATAACCATTTCTTTTCTGCTGGCAAATTATCATTAATCATACCACGAATAATTCTTATAAATGGCCATCTATACTTACTCTTTCAATATTTTTTATAAATTACATCAATTACATTTTTAACATTTTTCAAACGAGCCAAATCTGAATCTGTTGGTTGATATCCCTCAACCTTAGGTATAGATTTTTCTTCAGGAGTAATTCCTGTCAATTTTATATATTGTTCTCTATCTAGAACAACAAAAGCATCCATAACTTTAGTTCTTGATCCTCTATCCAAAGTATGTCCATCATATACCATTGCAGTACTTGCTCATGCATCTAAGAACAGTGCATTATAACATCAAAATTGTTCCTTCAAATAAGCTGGCAAATTCCAAACACTACTAGATCAAACAACTCACATATAAATAGTAGTATTATCTTCAGTAGAACAAATAAAATTTCTATTAGCTAATCCTGTTAATTTATTATCAATATAGAGTCTTGAAGCCTCAACAACATCTTCTCATTCCATAAGTAAAACAGGCCAATTTCAAATTCAAAAATAAAGATCATCAATTTTATCCTTATTTAAATTACTCCAAAGTCAAATATCAGCTTCTCAAGAACTTTTTTGAACAAATAATGGATTTCATTGTTTATCAAAACCAAAAATCATTCTGATAGAAGTATCTCCCCAAAACATACTCCACTTCTCTCAATCTCAAAGATAAACCCTTTCAGAAACAGTATGAGTAACTCTTTTTCAATTTATCTTACAAGATGAATAATCTGCGGGACAAAAGAAAGCTCAATTAATAGCAGTATCTCATCAAACATTTTTTGCTAATTGTTCAGTAGTAGCTCATCAATTTTCAGCAGGAGAAGCAACAACAAAATGTTCTCAATCCAATACTACTTTAATAACTCTTATTGGTCTTCATCCTCTATTCTCTATCAATAACTCTTTATATGCATATGTAGAATTCACAAAAATCAATCAAAAGAACAATAGAACTAATCAATAAACAAACTTTTTCATACAAAAAATTGTAAGATAATAAATCATAATAAAATCACTTTATGAAGTTAGAAAATATTTTCAAGAAAATAAAAATAAATAATGATAACATAAAGATTGCATAAAAAAAGTAGGAATTCCTTCCTACTTTTCTCTATTTAATTTCACAAATACTAGTAATTAAATGCAGCTATTTCAAAATATGCTTGAGGATGTGCACATGCTGGACATACTTCAGGAGCTGTTGTTCCTTCATGAATATATCCACAATTCCTACATTTCCAAATAATTACATCACCTGCTTTAAATACTTTACCAGCTTGTAAGTTATCATATAACTTTCTATATCTTGCTTCATGAGCCTTTTCAGCGATAGCAATCATCTTAAATACAGCAGCAATTTCAGCAAATCATTCTTCTTGAGCAACTCTTGCAAATTCTGGATATAAATCTTCCCATTCTTCTTTTTCTCAATCAGCTGCAGCTTTAAGATTTTCTAAAGTAGTTCATATCTTTCCAGCAGGATAAGTTGCTGTAATTTCAACCATTCTTCCTTCTAAAAATTTGAAAAATCTTTTAGCATGTTCTTTTTCATTTAATGAAGTTTCTTCAAAGAAACCAGCAATTTGTTCTAATCATTCTTTTTTTGCTTGTTTAGCAAAATAATCATATCTCATTCTTGCTTGAGATTCTCCAGCAAAAGCTTTTAACAAATTCTTTTCTGTTTGAGATCATTCTAATTGTGGCATAGTGTCATATTTTAGAAAATAAAATATACACATTCAGAGTATGAAACAGGAGCATAAAATCAAGGATAATTAATAAAATTGAAACATAAAATATCAACTTGAAAAATAACAAATCTTTTCTATCATATCATAAATTTATCCTCTATACTAAAAATAATGACTAAACAAGATTTTTTTAGTAGACAACAAAGCAAAGGAACATTTTCATGAGGTACAATAAGGCAACAGCCACAAAAAAGTAAAAGTAATCATACAGGGACATGGTTAACTATTATCATAATAATTGTGTTAATAGTTGTAGGTATTATGTATAGGAATGATATCTTTGATCAAAAGATTGAACCTGTAGAAAATGAAAGTACTTATGTTATTTGAACAGATATTGAAGTAGAAGGTAAACTTTCATCAGACTGAGATATTCTAAACTATACTCATTCTCTTACAAACTCAGAATGAGAAATATATCTACTTAAAAGTAAAACAATTTCACTAGGAAATATTACTAACCTATCTTGAACTTATACTATCGATGGTACTATTGAATCAATATATAATGGAAAGCCATTAGTTGAAGTAAGTTCAATAACAACAACATCTCAAGAATGAACTAGCGAATGAGAAGCTGTTAGCGTAGAAGACAATACTCCACAAGGAACATATATATCAAAAGCATGACTTGGATTCTCACAAGAATTCTTCGATAATTTTGCTCTAGTATGAGACAATTATGATAATGGATCCATCACTGTTAAGAATCTAGACAATAATGAAACAACAACAATTAGTTACTTTACTTGTACAGATGCATGAGATACAAACTGTAAACAATTAACAAAAACTTTTGAATCTAATGCTATCAAAAAAATTACAACAATCAATTGAGATACTTTCTATAAACTACCAGATGTAAAAAGTTGGTATTTTCAAAACAATAATCGACGAGGATATTTCATCAATAATGCAAATGACGAAGAAGTAGAAAAACTAAAGGATTATATTATCATTCCTAATCTAGAAAGCATAAGCAAAATTGTAAATCGTTATGGACTAAAAACTTGTTTCTGAGATGATAAATGAATGAACACAATTAAATCTCATACAGCAGATAAAGTTGGTTGAGAAATTCTTGTTACAATGAAATGAGAATGAGAGAAACTATTCACATGTGAAGCTGTTATAGACTTAAGTCTTTCAACAAAGCTAGACTTTATCGATATCAAGGTTGAAGATAAACCTGAAATCAACGAAGAAACAAAAGATGAAGTTAAAGAAGAAAATAAAGAAGTTAAGGAAGAAACAAAAGAAGAACAAAAAAATGAGGTTAAAGAAACAGCTAAAGAAACCGTTTCTGTTGAAACACCCGCAACTAAACAGTTTGCTATAAATCTAGACAAACAAATGACATACGACTCTAAGAGAAACTATGTATTAAAATTCCCTTCATCTAATATTTCTTATACTTCAGATATCTCTAATGAAGATTTTGATCAAGTTGGAGTTCGTTGTACACACACAATAAAAGCAATCCAATTCAAAAATAAAGAACAATTACAAGATAATCCTGCTGTAACAATTTATGAATGTACTGCTAAAAACGGAATCCAACTTCCTTGAAATAATTACGTTCTTAAAGAACTAGGAGATAAGAAATTTGTAATCCAAATCAATGATCCTGCTCGATATGATTTTGATAAAAATATAGTAATTGAATCTCAATAATCCTTTATTTGATAATATTCAAAAAAGATGAGAGAAATAAAAATTCATGGTGTATATAAACACTTTAAATGAGATTATTATATTGTTGAGAATGTAGCTATCCATTCAGAAACAAAAGAAAAATATGTAGTTTACAGATGATTGTATTGAAACAATGAAGTCTATATCAGACCTCTTGATATGTTTCTTAGTGAAGTTGATCACGAAAAATATCCAAATGTTACACAAAAATATAGATTTGATCTACAAGAAATTGAAAGTGTTAACAAATAATTAATCAATTAAATCATCAAAATCATCTTCCTTATCTTCTCAGCGATATTTATATATGGCATTTTTTACTCATAATAAAGCAATAACTGCTGCTCTTTTTCTTCTAGGAGAAACTTCAAATCACTTTTCTAAAAAAGTATTATAATCCCAAGTCAAAACAGTATCTAAATCTTCTCAAACAATAAATTCTGATAAAAAACTTGCAGCAGCCAAACTAATATTACTCGGATTTCAATCATAAGAAAAATCCGTAATCTTGTTATCCTTAATTTTCAAATATACTGTAACATCATCTCAACAGATAAAATTTCCTTCATGCCTAGTAGCATCAGGATCTTTCATTTCATAATTACATAAAGGATTTTTTTCATACTCCTTTATCATTAATTCAGATTCAACAGACATCAGAAAATTCTTAGTATAAAACGAGAATTAATATAATGATTACGGGCAAAAAACTCAAACAATTTTTGATTTTTTATCAATTTCAAATACAATTATATAGGGATTTTATAAATAAAAACAAAAAAATCTATGTCTTTCGAAGAAGAAGCACCAAAATTATGACTTCAATATAGTGAAAACAATGATTTCTTTCCTGAAACCATAGATTTTTTGCAAAAAATCGGATTCATTAGTCTATTGAGTATTGATATGGATATTAAATATTCATTTCAAAAAGCAAACCGAGATTCAATTATTCAAGGAGCAGAAATAGAAACATATGATAACGACCACACTATCAACGATAACTTTTTCGCAACAAAAATAACTATTCCAAGAGAAACTAGTATTACACGTTCTCTACTCTACATAAAACTTAACCAAAAAAAATCAGTATCAATCAAAGATATTGCAGGGTTCATCAAATCATTTCCTATGGTAACATTAGGATTCATCTTAATCATATGAATGCTTTTCATTACTACTTTCCTTGGGAAATTCATATTAATATTCAACTGAATAGTAATATTCATCTACCTATTATTCTTTGCATATAAGTTAACAAAATATCTTTTTGAACTAACAAAAATGTGAAGTAAATCGATAGAAGATTATATGGTTACCTATACTAATCCATACGATTTAAGAATTTTTACAAAACAAGCAAAAGAAAAGTTCTCTGAATTAGGAAAATTATGAATTACTGATATTGCAATAGATAGAAATACACTCTACATAAAAGAAGATTTAATTGATGATTCAAAAGTGAGTATGATAGGACTTATTCTTTGAAAAAGGAAAACTGTAAATAATGAGGAGAAAGAAAGAATAATGAACAACATGATTAATATACTCAGTGACCAAAACCTTTTAGACATCTTTAAAGAAGATAATGACAATTAAGCAACGACGAGATGATGTTAAAACTATGGCAGGAGACACTAAAAGGAACCTTACTTTTAAAAGTAAGAAAATGGTTTCTGATTCATGAGAAAAATGAAAAGCTCTGACACAAGAAGTAGCACAAAGAGGTAGTGATCTTTTTAAATTTTCAACAGAAGATGAAATAAGTGCAGTAAAAACAGATCTTCAAGAACTTGCACCTTCTGCAAAAAATACTGTATCAACACTAATCACTAATAGTAAATTCCAAAAAGGAGTATCACTCCCTCCACAAGATAATCTTTGTGCAAAGATTACTAAATTTTCATATATGGATCCAGAAAAAAGACCATATCAAATAGAAGACTATTACCTAGAACCAAGTTATAATAGCAAATTTCACTGTATCTATCTAAACCACCAAGATAAAATATGTATTATCGGTTATAGAGGAACAGAAGTTAACGAAAAAAAAGATCTTTTATCAGATGCTCAAATAATCCTCTGAATAAATGCAATTGATCCAAGAGTAACATGAAGTCTTAAACTTTTTGATGAAGTAAGAAGATCACACCCAGAATATAAAAAACGAGTTTGTTGACACTCATTGGGTGGTACTCTTTGTTATATCGTATCAAAACATAGAAAAGTAGATTATTGTTGTACTTTCAATCCTTGATCTGCTCCAAATAAAATATTCATATTAATGCTTAGAGATACTTTAGCAAAAAAAGAACGAACACAAAAAATTAGAACTTACAAAATCATATGAGATCCAATATCAGCATTCTCATACGTAGGGAACACGACAAGTTTCTTTGTCTGATTAAAGTTCAATCCAATTGATTATCATAGAATGTCAAATTTCTACTTAGATGATGAGAATGTACAAAATAAACAGAACGAAGAGACTGTACAAAGTCCTCAGAATGTACAAAACGTTCAGAATATAGAAAATAGGCAAAGTTTTCAAAGCTTTCAAAACTTACAGAGCTTTCAAGATGCACAAAATGAACAAAGCTTTCAAAACGTACAAAATACACAAAGCTTTCAGAATATTCAGGATATACAGAACTTTCAGAATGTTCAGGATACACAAAATTAAAAAACCAAAATAAAAAATATGTGGAACTTATTCCACATATTTTAAATTATTTAAAATTATTATTTTATTTCATAAGGAAGTCCTGCATCCAAATACTCTTTTGTCATTCATAACTTACTCTCTGAATAAGCATAACATATCATTAAAACATCACCTTCTTTTACCTTATCTCCTAATTTCTTACAAAGATATACTCATGCGGTCGAATCAGATGGTGCTCATAACATTCTTGCCACATTATTAAGATGCTTCATATCAATTGCCTTAACTTTACCTGAAGCATTTGCATAAACTTCAAATGAATGTTCTCATAATTCAAGTTCCTCAGATTTAATATCAGGATTTTTACCATTTTGAGCTCTAATAATATTTCTCATTTTTTCCCAAGCTTTACCAGATACTAATTGTTCTTTAGCTAAATTATACGCAGTTCTATAGAACTTAGAAACTCAACAAAGAACAAGAAGTTGTGCTGATAAATCTAAAGCCTTTTCTTCCAAATCCATAGCTCTATCTGGATGTTGTTGTAATATTCTTAAAACTTCTCTTACTTGTAATACAGCTCATACTCAATTTCAAATAGGTTGTTCAGCTTTAGTTATTGTTACTTCAGTTTTAACTCATAAAGCATTACCTATAGTTTTAAAACGTTTTGCCATTTTTTTAGCATCTTTTTGGTTAGTTACTTTAGCTGTAGGACCAACAGGAATATCTATAAGACAATGACTTACTCACATTGCATAGTTCTTCGCCATAATAGATGATATCATCCTTGCATAAGGTTCGATTCCAATAGGAGCTGATACTTTAATAATTCTATCATTAGCAGGAGCCAAATTTAGATTACCATTCCATGCTAAACAACAGCCATGTTCTTCAACTAATCTAACAATATCAGCCTTTTTTAATTCACTTTGCATTAATACTTCAACACATTCTCCAGTAGCAGCAGGAGATGTAATTGATCTTGAGAATGTTTTAGGAACAGTAATTCACAATGATGCTAACAAAGGAACAACAATCATTGTAGTTTCATTTCATGAAACTCATCCAATACAGTATTTACTAGCAACAATTCCAGGGAATCTATACATATCTCATGTATAAGCAGTAGCTTTTGTTGTATATACTAATTCATCAATATCTGCTTTATAGAAAAAACTTGTTGCAGTATAATATGCTAATGCAAGATCAGATAGTTTATTATTTTGGATATCTTCAACAATAGCTTCAATTTCTTCTTTATTAATTTTCTTTCATAATAACTTTTTTCTGATTGCTTGTATTGATAAAGGATTATTCTTTACAAAAGATATTAATACTCTATCTCATTCTTGAAAAGGATATGCTTTCAATAATTCTACAGTAGCTCAAACCTCTCAAGGTTTAACTGTTGAAGAAAGAGCAACATCAACAACATATTCATCTCATCTACGAATCAAAGAAATCTTATCATTTGCGCTAATTCAAAATTGTGCAGCCTGCTCTACATTCAAAATTGCGACAAGTGAATCTCAATTAGTAATATCAGTTTCTACAATTCTTGCATTAAAAATTTCCATGTTTTTTTATTTTTATATTTAAATAAATCATTAATAATATTAACTATAAGCTTCATTTAATGCTGCATCATATTGTTCTGAAACAGCAACATCCTTTTGTAAAGCATATAAATCTTCCCCTATCATTTGACTAACAACAGATATCTCATTTTGTTTCGCCTTTTCATTATAATCACTTTCAATTCTTAAAGCAATTTCTCTATACTTTGAATTACTTACCCCATCATTCAAGATTCTAACTCTATCAAAATCTAATTTCCCATCCACAAAAAGCGAATCCATAACTGTTCATAACAACAAATCTTTCTTCTTCCATTCTTCTGATTTGTTATTAACTTTTACTTTATCATCTCAATAAACTCTCAATCATTTTTGCTCAGATAAAATAAATCTAATTAATGGATTATTTACAGATTTTAAATCAATAGAATCAGCATTCTTAACCTTATCAGACAAATCTGACAAAAATGTATTCAATAGTTTCAAATCAGACTCTGATGCTCAATCAACTGAAGCAACAAGACGAGACATTAAATGAAAATATGGACCATTTTCATCTTCAGTTAAAGTAATTGCAGCATCAGCATCTCATGGTTCCTTTGTCGAATCAATTAGTCAAAACATATTTAAAGCTGAATCCACTGCTCAATTCTTTAAACGCATAAGATCATTTTTTGACTTCATATTAGCTGATTCATCAGACTCAACAGTATAATTCATATGAGATTCTATATTTTTTGCTATAGCATCTTTTAAAGCAATACGAGTTTCAGACCTTTCCTTTGGTAATAAATCTAACACTGAAATATTTTTCATAAAGTCAGAAAAATTAGCTTTCATTGTATGGATTTTTATTGGAGCCTGACCTTCTCTTCATTTTCAAAATGTTAGAGCTCAATTAGCAGTTCCATAATATTTCTCAGCATAAATATCTCAAGTATTTGGACGATATTCATAAACCATACTAGGATTATTTTTATCCCTAAAATAAATTGGATAATCCAAATCTGAAGGATTTTTTTTCACTTCTCTATCAACAGGTTCGAATGTAGTTCACTCTCAAAAAACTCATTCAAGGAATTTAGTCTTTACGGATAATGCAGAAAGTCCACACTGTTCTCTGATATAAGACTGAATATCAACTGATAAAGAAGTTAAATCTTCACCAACACTAGCCCACATTCATGAAGTAATCCAATCTCTTATCTTTTGAGTTCATTCTTGTCATCATCTATCATTTAATAATGTTTCAACTAGAATAGGGTCATCTAATGTTGTAGAAGGCAATTTGAAAAAGTCGGAAAATTCTTGCCTTACTTTTTCATTTTTCAAAAACTTAGTTAAATGTTTTCTTAAATCCTCTTTAGGCATTAATGATTGTAATCTTTCACTAATTTCTTTTACTTGTTCAGGACTTTTCCCTCTAGCATCAAAGAGCTCAGAAAGTTCACTATCTAACACCGAATTTCTATTTCTTTTAATAAAACTCTCATCTGTTTTTGTCATAGAATCAATACTTGGATAAGGCGTTTTTGAAGCCTCTACTCATACAAAATGTTCTGAATAAACTGATTGTTGTCTCCAATAATTAACAGGATCTTTTGTATACTGTTCCATTCTTGCAGAAACATCTGAGAAGGAACGATAAAGATTTTTATAACGTCATTTAAATGATTTTCTTCATCTCAAAAAAGCCTTAATTTTATTTGCGTACTCTGTTCAATTTGTTGAATTAATAAAATCCGGATTATTCAACAACATATCTAAGAAAGTCCAAGTCTGTGGTCAATACAAACCATCAACTTTAATTTCAAAAGGTTTATCCTCAACTACAAACAAAGAAGCTAATAATTGAACACTCCTTAATCATTCAGGAGAATTTAAATTTACATTTAATATCACTTCTCAAACAATTTCTGTAAGAGAATATCCATAGAATAAATCAATAGCATTTTCAACAGCACCTTGATTTTTCAAAGTTTTATCTAATTTTTTTAGGAATTCACCTTTCTTCTTAGTATTCTCTCAATTTGAAAGATAATTCTTCTGATAATTTAATGAGAATAATTCTAAATTAGAATAACTCAATCAACTTTTAAGTTTAGCCAATCTTTCTTTATTCCAAACTCTGTACATTTCATCAAGATCATCTTCTGTTAACCCCTTAACAACAGATTCATTCAAAGATAAAACTTTTTCACCAAAAAAGATTTGGTAAGAAGAAGCTCCACCAATTGTCTGAATTCATTTTCATGCCACCTTATCAAACCAAGCTTTTAATGATGGATTTTTTGAAAGCAAATCTTCAACTCTCTTTTTCAATTCATCCATCTTATTCTTTTTTTTAACATCAATCTTAACACCTTCATCAATTAGTTTTACTTCTGCGGCATTTACCTTTTTTACTCAAGATTCAAGTTGTTCTGAACCTCATAAATTTTCATTAGGCATGAGCAATAAAAGAAAGACTAAAACATCACTAAAATTATACTCAATATGCCTTATTTTTGCAAAAAATGACTATTTTTCTTTTGACTTCAAAAGATAAAATGCTATACTCCAAAATGCATTTTAAATTTTCAAAAATTAAGCTAATGAAACTCAGAGAAGAACTTGAAGCCCGCGGCTTACTTTACCAAATGACTGATGAAAAATTATTTGATATCTATGAAAATGGGTGAGAAAAGTTCTATTGTGGATATGACCCAACAGCAGATTCACTCCACCTCTGACATTTCCTAACATTCATGGCTGCCGTTAATTTTATGAAAAGAGGAAATACTTTTGTAATGCTTATTTGATGAGCAACAGGAATGATAGGAGACCCTACTGGAAAATCAGAAGCAAGAGCTTTTTTATGATTAGATCAACTAAGACATAACCAAGAAGCTATTACAATACAAGTTCAACAAATCCTTGAAAATCTAAAAAAACTAACTTGAAAAGATTTTAAATTTGAAGTAGTTAACAACTACGATTTCTATAAAGACTTTAGTGTTTTTGATTTTTATCGTACTGTTGGTAAATATATTACCATAAACACTATGTTATCTAAAGAATCTGTAAAAAAGAGAATGAGTAATCCTGAATCAGGAATTACATATACTGAATTTAGTTATATGCTTCTTCAAGGTAACGACTTCCTTGAACTTTATGAAAATAAAGGAGTTAAATTACAAATAGGTTGATCTGATCAATGGTGAAATATGGTTACAGGAACAGAAATGCTAAGGAAAAAGACTGATTGAGAAGCTGAAATCTATGTAATGACAATCCCTCTAATGATGGATTCATCTGGAAAGAAATTCTGAAAATCAGAAGGTAATGCAATCTGGCTAGATAAAAGAAAAAATAGTCCATATTTTGTTTATCAATATTTCATTAATACAGCAGATGCTGATGTTGAAAAATATCTTAAAGCATTTACTCTTCTTGAAATAGATGAAATCCAAAATATCATAAATAAACATAACGAACATCCAGAAGAAAGATATGGTCAAAAGCAACTAGCTAACTATGTAATCCAAACACTATTTTGAAAAGAAGATGCTGAACAAGCAGAAAAAATTTCAGAATTCCTTTTCTGAAAATCTGATAAATTTGAACTAATAAAGAGCATGTCAGATGCAGATATCGAAGCATTGAAACATGAAACATGAGGAACTAAAATAGAATCAGATGAGATAAGAATTCTTGAATTACTCGTTAATTCAGGACTTGCTGAATCAAATGGTGAAGCTAAAAAATTACTTCAACAAAATGCAATTTCAGTAAATGAAGAAAAAGTAACTGATATGTGAAAGATATACACAAAACAAGATTCAACTAACTGAATATTGCTCTTAAAAAGAGGTAAAAAATATAAGATTGCTCAGTTTTAATTCTCAATAATTCAATGAAAATTCTTCTCACAACATATCCCAATGATTGAAGAAAGTTAAGGAATCTCATTACTGCTCTACTAAAAAAGAAACTTGTTGCATGCTGTAATGTTATTAATTACTGAAAATCATACTATCTATGGGAAAATAAGATAAAAAAAGATGAAGAAAAAATCATTTTCATAAAATTTCCAAAAGAAAAAGAATGAGAATTAATAACTTTTATCAAGAAGAACCATCCATATAAAATACCAGAACTCGTCATTCTAAATCCAGAATCAGTTGATGAGAATTATCTAAATCGGGTATATGAATCTACAAAATAAATCTTATATCTAACGATATCGACATGAAGTACAGTGAAATATACAAGTATAATATAGCACACAATCTTTGTCCATTCTGCGATTTACCAGAAAGTTTTTTGCTTGAAAGATCTGAATATTTCTTTGTAACTTATGCTCGTGCTCCCTATACAAGTGACCATCTACTAATCATTCCTAATAGACATGTAGTTCTATTTAATTCACTATCCCATGAAGAAGTAAAAAATCTCATGGATTTAGTATCCAAACGGACAGAAATCTTACATAAAAAGCATACAGATATTGCTTTACTTCTAAGAGACTGATTTATATGAGGTTCATGAGGTAAAAGTGTAGACCATATGCATTTCCATCTTATTCCAGATGTAGAAGTTGGAAGTATAAAAGGTTGTGGACCTTCACGTGAATTCTTGACAGAAAAAGATCTTATAAAAAGAATCGCTGACATAAAAAAATTAGCAAAAAAACCTGTCAAGTCGACAGCTAAAAAATAAGAAAAAAGCAAGCTTTTTACTTGAATTTTATAATAAAAACAATAAAAAAATCTCATGTTAAGAGGTGTATTTTTTTCTAAATTCTGAAAAATCCAATATGAATCTTGAAAAATTATTCGGTAGTAAAACAAAAGTAGACATTCTTAAATACCTGATATTCAGAAGACAGTGAGTGTCAATGAGAGCATTGGAGACAGAACTTTGATGGACATTTCCAGCAATCAAAAAACAAATAGATTCTCTTAATGATGCTTGAATAATAATTATAGACAAAGAAAGTACTTGATGGTCTATTCACCTAAAACCAGGTATCGAATGAATATTCAGAGAATTATTCTTTGAAGCACTAAAACAAAATCTTGCAGAATTATTCGAAAACGCATGAGATCAAATCAGTTGTTTTTTTTGGTGAGATAAATTCTGAAAAGAAATTGGAATGGATCTACTTATCATTCATAACAATATGGAGAAAGAAAATATCGATAAACTCAAAGAAGAAATTAATGAATGCTTTAGAGATTGTCGAATAGAAACTGCATCCATAGCAACGATGAGTGCAGATGAATGGGAGACAAGACATAGACTTACTGATAGATTCTTCCTTAAAGTTATGAAATATTACAACAACATTAGATAAAATTTATATCAACACTATACCTTCTAATTATGAATTACGAGCAACTTCTCGATGAAATAATGGTTAATGCGATTTCAGCTAAACAATTAGTATGATATCCACAAAAAGAGTTTCATTATGCTGTTTGTCCACGAACATTAGAATTTCACACAACAATATTCCTTTCTAGTATTCTATTATCATTCGACCAAGAAAAGCCTCTAGCTATACTTGTACAAGTCGATGATTTACCAGAAAACTCAATGTTATATACTTGAAAAGTTGGTCCACATTTTTGAAGAATTTGGGACTTTAAAAAAGGAATACCATCACAATTAAAAGACCTACCTCAAACAGATAAAAACTATTATCCTTATCTTGATAAATTATTCTGCTACTTAAGTGTTATAAATATCAATCCTAAACATACTGTTATCTTTGTTAAAAAAGGAGAAAAAAATTCTGAAGTTGCAACTGCTCTTAGAGAAATATTAAAATGAGAATACTCTCTTCTTGTTGTTAGTAATTGTTATGAAGGTTTACCAACAGCTGAATGTAAAGAAAAAGCTGAAGATCTTATCACACACCTCAAAGGGAAAAATATGAATACTGATGAAAAAACAGAATTCCCAGCATTAGATATTCTTAGTGAATTATTACCATCCAAAGAAAATCCTGACCAAATTGAACAACTTGTTAATAGTTGAGAAATGGGATTTAATCCAGATCAAACAACATCATTACGATTCATGATGAGCTAATTATTTTCAATTCAATACCAATGAAACTAATTGTTTGCTGTGCTACTCCTTGAGAACTAAAAACAGTTAAATGAGGAATCAAAAAACTGCAATTAAAAAAGAATCTCGATATTTTCTACTTATGCACAGGAATCTGAAATTATGAAACAATATATTCCATAACAAATTACTTAACAGCTAATCCTGAAGATAACTATTTTTTAATTAATATTTGAATTTGTTGATACCGAAGTTCAAATAATAATAAACCTCCTAAATCTATCCAAATCTGAAGGATAAAAAACATTCATACAAATAAAGAATTACTTCCAGCAATTCCCTTTATCCTATGAGAAATTCAAAGTTGTTACTGCTCTGAAAACATTATTCTAGAAGCACCTAACAACGATAAAGAATGATTTGTAGATATGGAATCACGAGGAGTAGAAACTTGCTGTAATAAATATAATATTCCTCATATCTTTCTAAAAGTTCCTTATGATAGAATAGGACAAGAAACTAGAGAGTTTAATAAAGAAAACGCTTGTAAAAAATTAGCAGAAAACATAAATTATGAAGAAGTTATAACACAGATACTCGCATATTGAGAAAATTAATTTTACATAACAAAAATCCATGAGAATTATTACTTGAGAAGAAAAAATATTAGCAGAAAAATACATGGCTGAAGCAGCTAAAATAGCTCAATCTGCTACTTGTGAAAGATCAAAATGTTGATCAGTAATAGTAAAAAACTGAAAAATTATATGAACAGGTTATAATTCACCAGCAAAAAATCTAGAATCACAAAGAAGATGTACTTGCGATAAAAATTCTTATCATAGAAAAGTTACAGATAAAACTTGTTGTATTCATGCAGAACAAAGAGCTCTTTTTGATGCATTAAGAAACCATCCTGATGAATTAGAATGATCAACGCTCTATTTCATGCGTTTGGATAAGAACAATCAACCTTCAAAATCATGAAAACCATACTGTACTATCTGTTCTAAATCAGCACTAGAATTATGAGTAAAAGAGTTTGTACTCTACCATGAAGAAGGGATAACTGCTTATGATACTCAAGAATACAACACACTATCTTATCAATATGATGAAATTTAATTATAAAAATATTCAATCATGTTACGCCATATCCCTGTTCTAGCTAATGAAATATACGAGAATCTTCCAAGTAATTGGAAGCATTGATTTGACTGAACATTCTGACATTGAGGTCATGCAGAATTTTTCTTATCTCATGAAAAAGAAAAAAGAGCTATAGACTCCATCAAAATAATAGGGACAGATATTGATTTAAACATGATTGAAAAAGCAAAAGAATTAACAAAAGAATATAAAGAAAATATCAATATTCTTCATTCATCATATGCAAATATTCTACAAATTAGTAAAGACAAATGATTATTTGATTACGAACTTCTAGATCTCTGAGTTAATCTAGAGCACTTTAAAGATTGAAGTCGTTGATTCTCAATAAAAACAGATGCTCCATTAGACATGAGATTCGATCAAACAAAAAATGATATGACAGCAGCAAAATGGTTAAAAACTACAAAACCAGAAATCATAAAATCTGCTTTAGAAGAATACTGAGATTTCTCTCCTAAAACTTCAGACTATCTAACAAAACTTATCTGTGAACAAAGACAAAAAACACCATTAGAAACGACATTTCAACTAAAAGATTTCTTACTTACTCATCACTTTAATCAGAAAAAAATTGCTGTAATATTCCAAGTAATAAGAATTATGATTAATAAAGAATTGGATCAACTAAAAATATTCTTATCTGATTTTCCAACTACTCTAAAAAAAGGTTGAAGATGTTTCATTATTACTTATCATAGCGTCGAGGATAGAATAACAAAAAATGCATTAAAAGAACTTGCTGAGAACTCAGAATTTAAGCTCATAAATAAAAAAGTAATTGTTCCTCATTACACAGAAGTTCAAAAAAATAAAGCTGCAAGAAGTGCAAAACTAAGAATTATAGAGAAACTTTAATATAAGTAATATCCAATGCCTGAAGAAGAAAACAATGATGTGAATATGTGAGAACATATTCAAACCAAAATAAAGAAATTTGCATATCAATCTTTCAACAACTTTCATAAATCATACAAAAGTTGGTTAACTAAATATAGAGAAAGACAGGAATTAGGAGATATTATAAAAATATGACTCCTCTTTTTTGCTGCATGTACATTTTGACTTTTATTCCTCTACTATATCAACCTCTCATCTACTGAATGATATTTTATGAAATTAGCGAACTACGAACTAAATAGCTCTAAAGAAAAAAGTGATATAGTAAAACTAGAAGTCATAAGAAAAAAGAAAAGAAATCGAGATGAATTATCAACTCCTAAGAATTTCACATTAGAAAAGAATGTTATTACATTAGAGATCCCTGAATTATCATCAGAAGATCCAGCTTAAAAAATTATTCTTTCACTTCCATTTCTTGTTCCAACAATTCATCCAACGGATCATAATCAGGTTTATCTTCAACAATTAGTTGAGGATATTCTTTTATTAATCTAATAACATAATAAGAAATCCATCACCAGATTCCCAAATAAAGGAATATCAATGAGAATGCCATTTGACCAGAAATATCTCTTCTCAATAATAATACGATATTAAGCATCATTGCAACTAAACAAGTTATTAACCAAAAAGCAATATCTGATTGTTTAATATATGCTCTAACTCCAGGTAATTTAGTATAGAAGATAACAATTCAACATAGGATATTCCACGCAATCAACCAAGGTAACATATCAGTAATTTTATCACCAAATGTAAGCAAACTAACATATAATGAGAAATTAACAATAATACCTACAGCAAATCTTGTAATAACAGTAAATATCCAATATTTTTTCAAGAAGAAAGAATTAACCAAGAATAGAATTATTCCTCATCGATACCACATTTGAGGTAATGGTTTTCCTTGAAACAAAGGAATTAAATATGCTAGCAATACTCAAATCAATAGAGCAACATTCAAATATTCTAACAAATATTTTACAAGTTCAGGAGTATTATGTACAAAATCAGAAAAAACTTTTATAAAAGGAATCTTATTCTCTTCTTTTTTGTTAGCTAAAATTTTTTCTCAAGCTAATACTCTTCTTAATGATATTTCTCTTTTTTGAATAACAGGTTTATCTACATAATTTGCCAAAGCATAACAAAGGAATACCATCACAAAAAGATAAACTGCAAGATCAACATCTAAAGCATAAAGAGGAAATTCTATATTAATAAAGATAACATCAAGGATTCCTAAAAGAATGAAATAATAAAAATAATACAAATATTTTCTATCAACATCTTTAAAATTTCATACTACAAACCATAGTCATCAATTACCAATAATAGCTAGTCCTAACACAAATCATAACATATTAGAAAATCATGTTAATCATGACTCAACATAACTATTTCAAAGTAATAACAAAAGGATAAACAAAAATCCGTGGAAAAATAAACTTTTTCAATCCTCATAATCAATAAAGTAAGAAAGATACCAAGCAACCCATGAAAACATCAATAAAGCAAAGAAAGACATTTCATGATTAAGTCAAAAATACTCTAATACACCTAATAATCAAAAGAATCCCAGCAAAGAAAAGCAATAAAGTCCATATTTCTTAAGAAAATCCGTTCATTGTAAGGACATCCTCATATCAACAAAGCTCTGTGAAAAAAACATAACCAAAAAGAGTAATGGAAATATTCAAAAATACCATAACTCTAGAAGAGCAAAAAACGCCATAAATAACAAACAAAGACACAGAACTATTAAATAGATCAAAATAGGATTCCTAGAAAACTAAAATAATCTTCAAAGCATACATTATTCATACATAACACAAAACAAGTAACAAAAAATATGCACCATACTTAGCAATTGATTGAGGACGAATATATTCATTAATCACTCTAAAGAGTAAACCTAACACTCCTAAATAAAGGAAAATAATTCAAAATCTCTGTAAACTCAAATTTACTCAAATATAACTTCAGAAAACAGCTAGAATTACCATCTCCAAAATTATAAATATAACAGCAAATTCAGCTCATCAGAAGCATCATTTTACAATAGGAAATTTATCTTGAATCTTATACAAGAAATCTTTCTGAAAAAAAGAAGCAAATAATTTTCAATATCACAACTGAATATATGAAGATTCCTCAGTTGTCATTGGAGCTCATATCGCCTGAAGAATCTTAGATTTTACAAGTTTTGTCTGTTCTCTTATTACCTCTACATTTGTAACCTGAGATCACACTACAACATTATATACTTTATCTTGAGCTAATTTTCAAAGGACATAATCTTGAGTTTCAATAATCAAATTTAATGCCATATGCAATTCATCAACGATTTTATCAATGTTTGTTGCCAAACGAAGTTTAGCAATTTCTCATCTGATATCATCAAACTTTTTTCTCGTTTCTGGCATAATATTTCAATCTCATATCTTAAGCAATTGATCTATTTGCTCAACAACCTGATCAATAGCTTCATATGATTTTTTCAACCTATCATCAGTATAATTCAACATATTCTTTTTCTGAGCTTCCTCCTTCTTTCTCTTATAGATTTCTTTACGCTCAGTCAACTGCTTAGTTAATCTTTCTATAATAGGTTTAGTTTTCTCTTCTTTTAATTCTTCAGCATAAGATCCGACACTTATAACATTAAGATCCATGTTAATTAACTGTGCAAGAAACTCTTCAACAGTGTCAGATTTACCAATAAGTTTACCAACATCTCAAGACTTAGCTTTTATTTCAGCATAAAAATTTCAAAAAGTTTTTGGCTCTTCTTTATACTCATCAAATCATAATACGATTA
>JAEEGL011580157.1_pt1 | contig 22676 bp, 22 predicted proteins | sample 9134231 | NCBI WGS metagenome assembly JAEEGL01 (sample SAMN16246548, study PRJNA631951) | gut metagenome | biome: gut microbiome; feature: rumen; material: fiber-attached | host: Bos | place: Iran: Karaj | collected 2018-10 | reverse complement strand
CGTTGTTTTTGATTTCGTCGACACTGTTTGCCCACTTGAACACGTCGAAGCTTGGTTGAGCTTGTTGCTCCATGACTCCTCCTGTTTTAATTTAGTTTATCACTCATTCAATGCGGCGTCGAGCTGCGGATCTTCTTCTTTATTGATCTGCTCGAAGGTCCGTTCGACGACCTTGTCTGGCTCAATGCCCTCTTTGTCGATATTCTTGCCGTTCGGCGTATACCACTTGGCGATCGTCACACGAAGCATCTCACCGGTCAGGAACGACTCGAGCGACTGAACGCTGCCCTTGCCATAGGTCTTCTCGCCAATGATCGTTGCGAGATTGTAGTCCTTCAATGCGCCGGCCACGATTTCGCTCGCGCTCGCCGTAGAACCATTCACGAGAACAATCGTCTTCTTGCCCGCAAGAATAGCGTCACCGCGCGTAGCGTAGGTTTTTTCGTTGTAGATGCCGTTAGCGGAACGCTGTTCGACGACAACTTTACCGTCGATCCAAATCGATGCGACATCTCTGGCCGAAGTGACATAGCCGCCACCATTGCCGCGAAGATCTAGAATGAACTTATCGCAGCCCTTATCGAGCGCTTCGCGCGCAAGTTTGCGCGTCAGGGTGCCGGTGTCTTTATCAAAGCGAGTAAGCGTGATGATTGCGGTCTTGCCGCGGTAATCAATGTAGGCCGAAACGTTGTTAATCGTGGCGCGGGTTAAATCGAAACTAATCTCTTTGTTGTCGCGAACGACCGTGAGTTTGACTTGGGTGCCCTCGGCACCGCGGAGCTTCTTGGCGACCTCATCGACCGACAAGCCCGAGATGTCTTCGTCGTCAGCCTTATAGATAATGTCGCCTGCGAGCACGCCGGCAGCACGGGCCGGATTGTCCGGCATTGTGCGGAGGACTTTCACGAAGCCATCGCGGCTGCCGATTTCGACGCCAATGCCAGCGCCAACGTCGCCGCTTAGGTCTTTCTCGAAGTCGCTTGCCTCGGTTTCATTCATATAATAGGTATAATCGTCGCCAGCCGCCTCTACCATGCCACGCTTAGCGCCTTCGATAAGTTTGCTTTTCTCGAGGTTGCCATCAAAATTCTCGGCTAGGCTCTGATAAATCGTATTTAGAGACGAAAAGTCTATAGTGTCAGCAGCATTTTTGCCGCCGAGATAACGCCCGAGCGAGGAACTAATCGGCGTCCAGTTGAGGCCGACAATGAGGCCGGCTGCCAAAGCAATTGCGCCAACAATAATTGCTGTAGTGAGGTTTACTTTTCTTTCGACTGCTGGGCTCTGATAGTATAGTCGCCTGGTCGCATTAGAAGTTGAGTCTTTAGTAGATTTCGCAGTTTTTTTATTAGGCATAAGAATATTATATCACTTAGCGGAAGTAGATATATTGGTACATGCCCTGGTCAACCCATTGCTCGGAATATTCGCCCTTGCGATAACCAGTCGCGGCGTTTGCGGAGTTGTACTGAGAGATATAGACACGATTACCAGAGACGGCTTCAACCCAAACGGCGTGGCCATAGGCACCACCCATCGAAATACCAACTGAACCCGGCTTCGGCGTGCTCGAAACTACGTAGCCAGCAGCGCGAGCGTTGGCTGGCCACTGTTTGGCGTTACCATGGCCACCCCAGTATGGCATATAGCCGTAGGCGGCGTAAACTCTCCATGCCGTGTAGGAAACACATTCACAGATATACATGCCCCACTGATCGGCGAAAGCATCCTTCTGCTGAGGGCAGCGGTTGCTGTATGGGTAGCCGCCCTTATTCGGGTCGCCCGCGGTGATGCCACTAGCATGCCAACGGCTTGCCAAATCAGCGAGAATCTTCTGCTGCTCTTCTTCGAGCGCCGCCTTTTGGTCGGCTGCGTCGTTCTGCATTTGACGATAGCTCGCTTCGTTTTCGCGAGTCTGAGCGAGGAGCGAGGCCTGCTCATTTTCGAGCACAACGAGGCGCGCCTTCTGACCTTCGAGATCCTGAATCATAAGCTCGGCATTTTTCTTCTTAACTTCGAGGTCGGCCTTGAGGTTCTTGTTCTCTTCGACAATACCAGCCAAAGTGTCAGTCAGGCTAGAAAGACGCATTTCCTCATCAATATAGCTCGAGAACGACTCGGAAGAAGCCATACGCTCAATCGTCGAAACTTCGCTACTGTAATAGAACTGAGCAATAACATAACCAATCGTCTCGGAGTTTTCCTCGATGCGTTTTTCGGTGGCTTCGATTTCGGCTGCAAGCTGTTCGCGCTCGGCCTCTTTCAGCTCGATCTGAGCGCGGAGGCTATCCTGCTGCGCGCGGAGCGAGTTGATTTTGCCCTGGATAGAATTAGCCTCGGCAGCAAAAGCGCTCGCCTGGTCTTCGTATTGCTTCATGCGAGAGCGAATCTCGGAAATCTTCGAATTGATATTGTTGAGGTCCTGCTGGGTGTAGGCTCTAGCCTTCGGAGCAGGCAAAGAATTTGCTAACAAAAGCGCAGACGCGAGGACGAGACAGAAAATGCTGCGCTTGATTTTCATATTTTTATCATAGCATAAGCGGGGTGGTTTTTCAAGGCCACCCACTGATGCTGTTCCTTTCTTTTGATTACTTTTGGCGGAGGTATTTGCGCGTTGCGAGCAAGGACGAAACGACGCCGATTAGGATGCCCGCGAGGATGAGCGCAGAGAAGGTTAGATACCAATAATTCTTCATGATATCAATGGTCGGATCGAGTGTCGAAACAAAGCTCGAGCGCAAGGCAAAGGTGCCCGCATAGACAGCTGCGCCGGTAAAGAGAGCGGCGATAATGCCATAGAAGGCAGCCTCGACCACAAATGGACCGACAATAAACCAGCGGCTGGCGCCGACGAGGCGCATCATATAAATCTCTTCTTTGCGATTGAAGATAGTCATGCGAATCGTATTGAAAACGACTAGAATTGCAATAAGCGCAAAGACGCCAGCGGCGATGAGGCCAATCAATTCGATACGGCGCATCATAGCAGCAATATGATCAATCGTTTCGCGGCGACTTGTCGCATAGCTAGGCGGACGATTTTCGTCAAGAAGCCCCTCCATCGATTCGTCGTTATCAACAAAATTCTCTAGCTCGGACGTATCGTCGAGGTTGATGAGCTTAACGTTGAGCACCCAGGACATCTTGTTTGGAGCTTCGTAGAGACTATTTATGTATTCCTCGTCCTTGATCTTTGCGGTCTCGATAAGACGCTTAATCGCGGCATTATTCTGCTCTTCTGGCGAAGACGACTTCACGTCGATGACGGTCTTTAGCTGAGTCATACGGCCGATGACGCGGTCAACTTGGTCTGACGAAGTGCTCTGCTTGAGATAAATCGACATGTCGATCTGCTGCTCGATCTTGTCGATAGTTGTGCTGAGCGCATGAGTGGCAATCATCGTGACGGAAAGCACAATGAGGGTGACAGCCATAATGGCAATTGCGGCGATGCTAAGCCAAGTATTACGCGCAAAACTCTTGGCGCCATACTTCACGACGCGAGCGTTAGTGCGCAAATAGTGGTGGCGAGTCTTCGAAATGCGGCGAAGACGCTCGCGGCTCACTGCTGCGGCTGCTTTTTTCTCTTCTTTCGTCAAAGGTTTCTTTGCCATATTAGTGAATAAACTTTCTCCGTTTCGCTACGGGCTTCGCATCTTCTTCGGCTTTGGCTTTGCGCATTTTCTCGAGGACCTCTTCACCAGAAGTTTTCTTCTTTTCTGGCTTTGGCTCGGCTGGAGCAACAGGCGCTTGCGGCTGAGCAACTTCTGGAGCCGGGGCAGCAGGTGCTGCTGGGGCCGGGGCCGGAGTGCCGCCGAGGGAACGCTTCTGGATCTTGATATTCGTGCCGTCGAGGTCATAATGACCGCTATCTTTTTGGTCGCCAATAATCTTGCCGTCTTGGAGAGTAATAACGCGCTTCTTCAAAAGGTTCACCACCTTTTCGTCATGAGTCGTCACGAGAATCGTAGTGCCAAAGTTGTTGATTTCTTCGAGAAGTTTAATAATGCCCCAAGAGTTTTCCGGGTCAAGGTTACCGGTAGGCTCATCGGCAATAAGAATCTTTGGCTGGCGCGCCATAGAACGCGCAATTGCAACACGCTGGCGCTGACCGCCAGACAATTCGCCTGGGAATTTCTTTTCCGTGCCAGACAAACCAACGAGGTCGAGCACCTTCGGAACGGTGCGCTTGATCTCGGCATTCGATACGCCGACGATTTCTAGTGCAAAAGCAACATTTTCATAAACAGTACGATTTGGAAGAAGCTTGAAGTCCTGGAAAACGACGCCAATGCGACGGCGAAGATGTGGAATCTGGCGCTTCTTCATGAAATCATAATCAATACCGCCAACCATGATCTTGCCATAGTCCGGTTTCTCTTCTCGAGTGAGCATCTTGATGAGAGTCGACTTGCCCGCGCCGGATTTGCCGACGAGAAATACGAATTCTTTTGGGGCAATGTGCAAAGAGACCTCGTCTAGTGCGGGGACTTTGTCATGAGGATAGTACTTCGAAACTTTTTCGAGAAGTATCATAAATATTATGATACCATAAGCGCAATTAATTGTCTAAGAAGCTCATAATGAAGCCGTCGAGCTTACCATCAAGAACGGCCTCGGCGTCATTCTCTTCATACTTCGTACGCGTATCTTTGACGAGCTTATATGGATGGAGGACATAGTTACGAATTTGCTGGCCCCAGCTAGCAGATTCGCCGGCACGGAGCTTGTCGACAGACTCGGCGTTTTGCTCCTGCATCATTTGCTGAAGTTTACCGCGCAAGATTTCCATAGCCTTCTCCTTGTTTTGAAGCTGGCTGCGTTCATTCTGGATTGCGACGACAATGTTGGTCGGAATGTGAGTAATACGAACTGCGGAGTTCGTCGTATTGACCGACTGACCGCCATGACCACCAGAATGGTAGACGTCAATGCGGAGATCCTTCGGGTCGATTTGAACTTCGTCATCGTTTTCAATAATCGGGAGAACTTCGACGAGCGCAAATGAAGTTTGGCGGAGATGGTCGGCATTGAATGGGCTGAGGCGAACTAGGCGATGCGTGCCATGCTCAGATTTGAGCTGACCATAAACGTTCGCGCCAGTCATTTCGATCACACTAGTTTTAATGCCTGCTTCCTCGCCTTCGATGCGGTCGAGAATTTGCGTCTTTACATTGTGCTGTTCCGCCCAACGCAGATACATACGCTCGAGCATGCCGGACCAGTCCATGGCTTCGGTACCGCCTGCACCGGCCGTAATGCGAAGAATCGCGCCATTATGGTCAAATTTACCCGTAAAGCGAAGCTCTTGGCGGAGCTTTTCGAGAGTTTGCTCCATTGCGTCGAGCTGTTCGCCAAATTCGTCCTTTAGGCTTTCGTCGCCAAGTTCCATCAGCTCTGCGAGATCGTGGATCTGACTTTTCAAGAGCGTCCATGGGTCAAGCTCATCATGAAGCTGTGCGAGCTTAGTCGTTTTTTCGCGCGCTTCGTCGGGATTATTCCAAATCTCCGGGACAGCCACCTCTTTTTCGAGCGCATCCAAAATCTCAAGTCGATGACTCACATTTAGTTTTTGCCAAATCGACTCAAAAACTTCCTTCAATTCGCTAAGACGCTTCTGCAGTTCAAACATATCTATTATTATACCTTATTCGGGAAGCTCAAAGAGCGGTAGTTCGGCGATGTCGTAGTCGGCAATCTTCGTGCGGCGGAGCGCCGAGCAATACGCGCCACAGCCGAGGGCCTTGCCAATATCTTCAGCGAGTGTGCGGATATAGGTGCCGCTACTAACATGGGTGCGAATCTTTAATTCCGGTTCATTATATCCAACGAGGTCGAGCTCATAGATTTCGACTTGGCGAGTCGGGATCTCGAAATCTTTGCCGGCACGAGCAAGTTTGTAGGCGCGCTGGCCGTTAATCTTGATTGCCGAAAAGGCCGGCGGACGTTGCTCAATTTTACCAGTGAATCGTTTTAGTGTTTCCTGGATCTGCTCAACAGTCGGAAGCTCAGCGCCAGTCTTCGTAATTTCGCCTTCCGGATCGCCAGTAGTTGATGTCTCGCCGAGACGAATCGTCGCTTCGTAAACTTTATCTTTCTTCGTAAGCTCTGGGGCCTTTTTTGTAGCTTTGCCGGCAAGCAAAATGAGGAGCCCAGTCGCGAACGGGTCGAGCGTACCAGTGTGGCCAACTTTGACCTTATGACCTTCTTGCTGCGACAAAATCCTACGGACGCGGGCGACCGCACCAAAACTACTCATGCCAGACGGCTTGTCGACAAAAATGATTGCTTCCATCTTGTCTTATATTATGCCAGAACTATTCAGCTTTGGCGTATTTTTGCATGAAGATATCGAGATCGGCTGCTTCTTTCACGTCATCGAGACGATCGAAGACAGTGCCACCCTTGACGTGGATGAAGGCTGGGGTTTCATCGCAACCACCAAGGCGCTCCTGAATGTTCAAGTCATCGCTGCTTGGTTCGGCCGGGATAGTATAACGATAAATTGGAGTCGTGGCATCATATGCCGCTACGCGACGAGCAAAGGCATCGCAGGTAATGCAGTTCTCTTCGCCAACAATCAGGAGACCAGTCTTCTGGGAGTTGAGCATATCAATAACAGCACCGGCACCAACGAGCGTAAAGCCGTTTTCGTCGAGCACATTGCTGTTAACGGCTTTCTCGAACATACCATTATAGGCATAGGTGCTAGGCTTGAAGATGTCGCGAACGGACTTATTGAAACTGAGCGAAATGATGAGCACGGTCATTACGACAACGAGAGACGCAATGAGCACATAAAAGGCAACTTGGTTGCCAGTGCCGCCGCAGCTGCACTTATCGCACTTGCATTTCTCTTCGCATTTTTTGCATTTTTCCGTTTTTGGTTTGGCTGACGTTTTCTTTGCTGTTGCCATTGATAATCTCCAAGTTGAATATTGCAATTATTATATCACGCTTATGCTTATTTGTCTCCGCTTGACACCCTCTTTTATTTTGCTTATTCTAAAATCATGAAGAACAAGAGAGCTTTGGTTGGAATTGCCATGCTAGCACTAGTTGTGTTCATCGGCGGTACTTTTGCATATTTTCGTATGACATGGGAGAAGGAAAACGAGTTCAAGCTAGGTGGCTTCGAATCCAAAATTTCCGAGACCTTTACTAGCCCGAGCGATTGGACTCCGTGCACCGAGACGCCAAAGGTCGTGAACGTCGTAAATGCCGGCAATATCGCAATCGCAGCCCGCATTAAAATTCAGGAACAGCGCTGGGATAAGCTCGACGAAGATCGCGCTGCTGTCGTCGATACATTACCGCTCACCGCTAACGGTCAAGATATGGCCGTGCTCGGTCTCGTCAACACGAGCGATTGGATACTAAATAGCGATGGTTATTACTATTATCAATCCGACATCGCGCCAGGCGAAGCTTCTTCAAACTTTATCGAGAAAGTTACATTCAACTGCGCTGCTGGCAACGATTATTCATCTGCGCGCTATCATCTCATCCTCCAAGTCGAGACCATCCAGGCCGACGCGAAGGATAATTGGAATTAGTCATTGACCGCCTTTCGGCAAGAAAAAGCTCCCCGTTCGGGGAGTTTTTTCTAGACTTTATTAATGACTGGAATCACGATTGGTGTATGGCCGGTAGCGTCATAGAGAATGTGCGTAACATCTTCCTTGACGCTTTCTTTGAGCGCCTTCACGTCGTCGTCGCTCGCGACCGTGTGGTCGGTCTTCGCGCGGAGATAATGGCGAATCTTACCGATGAGCTCCTCGGAATTATCTAGGTAGATAAAGGCACGGGAAACAATATCTGGAGTCTTAATGAGACGGCCGGTCTTCTTGCTGATGGTCAAAATCACGACAAAGATACCCTCACGGGAAATGTGAATGCGGTCTTTCACGACAGCTTCGTTCACCTGCTGGTCGGCATCATCATAAAGCTTATTGCCAACTGGAATGCGGCCATTCTTGCGAATAGTCTTGTTCGGAAGAAGCTCAACGATATCGCCGTCGTCCGCTACAATAATACGATCGCGCGGAATGCCGACGACATTCTCTGCCATCTCCGCGTTGTGCTCGAGCATGTAGAATTCGCCGTGGTATGGCATGTAATTCATCGGATGGAGGTCAGTGACAAACTTAACGTGGTCTTCATAGTATGCGTGACCAGAAAGATGAAGCGGACCGATATTTGTGAGATGAGTCTTGTTGTGCTGAATAACTTGCGCGCCCTCGCGAAGGAGGCCGTCGACTGTACCCATGATCTTTGGCTCATTGCCAGGAATTGGGCTAGAACAGAAGACGATAGTATCAGTAGCCTTGACCTTGATGTGGCGATGAGCGCCAGTAACCATGCGGTTCAAGACAGCGTTCATTTCACCCTGGGAACCAGTACAAACAATTGTGACTTTGTCGTCTGGAAGTTTCACGATATCTTCCATCTTCATAATGACGTCTTTTGGCACCTTGATAGACTTCGCACGGAGCGCAACTTCGACGTTGTTAATCATCGAGAAACCAGCGAAGGCGACCTTGCGACCGCGTTCCGCAGCCTCGCGGAGTACGCATTCAATACGCTTCACCTGAGACGAGAAACAGCTAATGATAATGCGACCGGTGGCGTAATTGTCCATGACTTTGCCGATGTTGTCGCCGACATCATATTCGCTGTGAGGGTGAGTGCCCGGCACATCGATATTCGTCGATTCATTGAGCATCAAAGAGAAGCCTTCCTTGTCAGCGATTTCGCGGAGACGATCATAATCGGCCGGGGTGTCCATTGGATTAGTTTCGAAGCGCCAGTCGCCCGAAAGAAGGATTGGGCCATTTGGCGTGCGAATGACGATAGAAGTATTGCCAGGGATTGAGTGAAGCGTATGAATGAACTCCGCGGAAAGATGCTGGCTGAGCTTGATTTCCTTGTGCTCGAGCGGGTTCACAATCTGGTAGTTCATGTCTGGAACTTCGGAAAGCTCGGACATTTGCTTCTTGATCATGCCAATCGTGAAGGCGGTACCATAAACCGGAACGGTTGGGCCGTAGAACGGCAAAAGGTGACGACAAGCACCGATATGGTCGAGGTGGGCGTGCGTGAAAAGAATTGCTTTCACCTTGTCGCGGTTGTCGTCGAGCCACTTGCTATCCGGCACCATATAGTTGACGCCAGGATAGTCGGCATTCGCGAAAAGCGTGCCCATATCAATGAGCACCATTTCGCCCTGATATTCAATAACAGTCATATTCTTGCCGATGCCAAATTCACCAAGACCGCCAATCGGAATAATACGGACAGCGTCTTTGTCTGGACGCGCGGTACGAATCTGGGTCTGCGTAAGCTGAACGCCCTTGAAACCGTTATAGCGAGACTTGTTAACTGGAATACCGATAATATGCTGCGTAGCCTGAGCGTTCACATCCTGGCTAAGCATGCGCTGATGATGAACCATCTCGCCTTTGCGGGTGTTGACAAGCAATTTAACATCGCTGCCCTTCGCTTCCTTCGCAGCCTTTTGCTGTTTGGCTGGCTTTGCGGCCTTCTTCGCGGCAGGCTTAGCGGCCTTTTTCTTTGCGACAAGTTTTTCGTCCTTGCCGCCAGGGCCAAAATTCGCATTGAAATTGCGTTTCTGGTTTTCTTCAAATTGTTTCTTTATATCCGGCAGACGCTCGGCGCGCATTTTCAAGAGCTTTGCGCGGCGTTCTGCTTCGGCTTTTCCTTTTTCGTTCATTTTTTCCTTGTAAATTAATATTTAATTCTGATTCCACACCCAAAACGCCCAAAATTCTCTGATAAGTAGCTAGAATTTGTTGCGTTAAAAGTAATAATTAGTGTCTTTATTATAGCAAAGATTGGCACCAAACGCAAGCATTCTTGCTTTAGTGAGATACTTGACTATATTAAAGCGACTATGGTAAGATAGTGATATACAGATATAGACCGGCTCGAAAAGAGGCGGTGTTTTTAAGCCCAGCGCCTGGCAGGTTGTGGCGCAGAAAGGATCCAAAATGGATTTAGATATTAAGCAAATGGTAGCGATGGTTGACATCGTGGCAGAAGAAAAGAATCTTCCAAAAGAAGTCGTGATTGACGTGATCGAGCAAGCGATTGCTGCTGCTTGGCGCAAGGACAACGGCGACAAAGATATGAACGTTCGCTGCGAACTCGACCTTAACACTGGCGAAGCAAACGTCTTCATTTCCCGCGAAGTCGTCGAGGATGATGTTGCTTACATCCCTGCAACCGAAATTCCACTCAAGGAAGCTAAGGGTAAGAAGGTCGGCGATGTCGTCGAAGAAAAAGTTAAGGTTACTGGCTTCGGCCGCGTCGCATCGATGACCGCAAAGCAGGTCGTCACTCAGCGCCTTCGCGAAGCAGAACGCGATGCTGTGCTCGCAGTCTTCGAAGACCGCGTCGGTGAAGTCGTGAACGGTACGATTGTCCGCGTCGAGCCAAAGCTCGTCCGCATCGACCTCGGCAAGGCTACTGGTATCATGCCAAAGTCTGAGCAGATCGAGAGTGAATACTATGCCGTCGGTTCCCGCGTGAAGGTTTACATCAAGGAAATCGAGCGCAACGAACGTGGCGCACAGCTCATTCTCAGCCGCGGCTGCTCTGAGTTTATCGAATACCTCTTCCGTCAGGAAGTCCCAGAAATCGAAAGTGGCGCCGTCGAAATCAAGGCGATTGCTCGTGAGGCTGGCCGCCGCACGAAGATCGCTGTGGCTGCTACCGCCCCTGGCATCGACCCAGTCGGTACCTTCGTTGGTGGTCGTGGCGTTCGCGTCCAGGCTGTCATGAACGAAATTGGCGAACGCGAGAAAATCGATATCGTCAACTGGAGCGACAATATTTCTGAGTATATCCGCGAGGCCCTCAGCCCAGCCGAAATTCAGAAGGTCGAAATCGAAGACAAGAAAGCTACGGTTTACGTTTCTAAGGATCAGCAGTCGATCGCAATTGGTCGCGTTGGTCAGAACGTCCGCCTCGCTTCTAAGCTTACTGGCTACGACATTGATGTCGAGGTCGCTAAGGCTCCAGAGAAAAAGAAGAAGAAAAACGTCGAGGATTCCCTCCTCTCCGCTATCGAAGAGGAAGGCGAAGAAGAGTAATTCGCTTCAACAAAAATACCCCCTTCGAACGGGGGTATTTTTTATTCTTCGTCTTCTTTTGGTTTTGGCTCGCACTTCGGATTGTTACCGTTATACATGCCAGACTCTTCGATCGCTTTTTTAGCGCCTTCGTTCTCGCAATATTCTTCCCCCTCGACTAGCGTGCTACCGCCAGCGATATAATCAATCATAACTTTTGCAAAAGCGCCAATGGCGATAATCGCGATAATGATAATCACGACGATAACGATTTTGTTTGCCACCGAACGATCGTAATCAGAATATTTCATTTGAGGCTATTATAGCGCTTATGATTTATCATTTTCAAGCTCTTCAAACTTCGCGCGCATAGTTGGATTGCCGCGCGTGAGGCGTTTAATCGATAGGTCGTCGAGTTTGCCCTCAGCGATGGCGAGATGCTTGTCGGACATCATGAGCGCATCGCGGGTTTTTTCGAGGTCTTTGATAGCCTTGTTGATCTGCTCGATGGCCTCGAGGTGCTTTTTGCCAGCGTTTTTCATCGTGTTAGCCCAGCCGGCCTTCCACTCATTCATGTCTTTCTCGAAGTTTGAGATATCAATGTCCTGGTTCTTAACCGCCACGAGCTCCTTCTTGTACTTCATAGAATTCAGCGCAGCATTACGGAGCAACGTGATAATTGGAATGAAAAATTGCGGGCGAATGACGTACATTTTCTCATACTTGTATGACACGTCAACGATGCCGGTATTGTAGAGTTCGCTGTCGGCCTCGAGCAAACTCACGAGTACGGCGTACTCACATTTTTTCTCGGCGCGATCCTTGTCGAGCTCCTTAAAGAAATCCTCGTTTTTGTGCTTGGTCGCAGTGGTTTCGTTCTCATTTTTCATCTCAAACATGATGGAAATAATCTCATTGCCCTGCTCGTCACATTCGCGGAAAATGTAGTCACCCTTACTGCCGGTGCGGGCATCGTTGTCCTTTTCGAAATAGGCGTTCGGGAAGGCGGCCATGCGAATTTGATTGAAGCTATTCTGGCAGTGCTGCTCGAGCGTCTCGCCAATCATCTTCGTGCTGAGTTTCGCTTTCATATCTTTGAGCTGCTGGATTTCGTCGTCCTTCAATTTAAGCGCGCCTTTGTACTGCGCGACAATCGAAGTCTCGCGAAGTTGCGCTTCGTTTGCCTTTGCCTTCAAGTCGCTAGCGAGTTGGTCGCGTTCCTTTTCGATCGGAGCAAGCGCCTTCGCGACGGCTAGCTCTTTCTCGGTTTCGGCAGCCTTGAGCTTGGCTTTGAGCTGCTCGATTTCCGTTTCGCTCTTTGCGAGGGCGAGTTCTTTGTCGGCCTTGGCCTGCTTCTCGCTTTCTTTTAGACGGGAATGGAGTTCATTTTCAAATTCGGCGCCACGGACTTGGCTGAGAATGTCGGCATAGCTCGCATCGTCGACCTTGAAAGTAGTGCCACATTTTGGACATTTTATCTCTGACATATTATTATTATAGTATGAATGATAAAGATGTAAAAATCCTAGCTATTGTTGGCATGTGCGGAAGTGGCAAATCCACCGCCATCGACTACTTGACCGAACATGGTATTCCAAAAGTCTACTTTGGCGGCGTAATCCTGAAAGCCCTCGCCGATGATGGCGTAGAAGACACTCCCGAAAATGAAAAACGTTATCGCGAAGAATTGCGCGAAAAAGAAGGCAAAGATTTTGTCGTCAAGCGCGCAATCGTCGAGGCGAAAAATCTCATCGCCGCCGGCCAAAAACGCGTCGTGCTTGACGGCCTTTATACTTGGACCGAGTACAAGATTTTGCGTCAGGAATTCCCGACTGAAATGACCGTCGTGGCCGTCGTCGTTCCGAAAGCTCTCCGCCGCAAGCGCCTAGCTGAGCGCCCAGAACGCCCATTCAATGCCCAGCAAGCCGCCGAACGCGACAAGTCCGAGATCGAAAACCTCGAAAAGGGTGGCCCAATCGCTATCGCGGATTACTACGTCGACAACTCTGGAACGATCAAAGAATTCCACGAGCGCTTTGCTGCGCTTTGCAAGGAAATTGGTTTTCTAGATGCCTAAAGAACTGCAAATTCCGAATCGTGAAGCCGAGTTAGTGCTCGACGAACTTCGACGCACTCTGGATCTTACCGGCGACGTCGTAGAGTTTGGCTGCTACGAAGGCGATACTTCGATTTTGCTCGCCGATGTACTCCGCGACAATCCAGACAAATGGCTCTATTTGTACGATTCTTTCGAGGGGCTGCCAGAAAAGACCGCGGAAGACAAATCAGCAGACGGCTGGCGCTTCCAAGCCGGCGAACTAAAGGCTTCTCCAGACACTGTCCGAAGCAAGTTCAAGAAATACGACCTACCGGAGCCAGTGATTGTTAAAGGCTGGTTCAACGAACTCGACAATTCCGACTTGCCGACGGAAATTTCTTTTGCTTTGCTCGACGGAGACTTTTATGAATCGATTAAAACGAGTCTCGAGCTCGTTGCACCGCGCATGGTTGCGGGCGGGATTATCGTCGTGCACGATTACCGCAACGCGCGCCTGCCCGGCAGCGCTCTAGCGGTCAATGAATTTCTAGCCGAACATAAAGACGAATATACTTTCCGCATCGCCGCGACCATGGCGATTGTGGTTAAATCTTGACTTTTTTGGCAAAGTGTGCTATAATAGAAAGATATCAAAAGAAGGGGGTGCTCTTTTTATGTTTGTACGCAAAGCTTTATATGTCAAAGACCCGCCAGAAAAGGAAGGCATCGGAATAAAGGGCATCCTGCTCATCGGCGTTTTCGTATTTGCCTTCTTTTGGGGCGGTACACTAAAAATGCTGAGAGGATATCCTGCCGACGCGGAACATGACGATATGTACCGAGCTATCCAGATAGTAAATGTGGCCTCCGAATTGCTTGCGCCATTGTCTGCAGCAATCCTCATTGGCCTATCTCTCTACGATCTCCGGGAGGCTTCAAAGTATCCAAAAAGTAATGCGAAAAAGTTATAAAAAACAGCCCCCGTCTCGGGGGCGTTTTTATTCGACGATGTATGGGTCGGTTTTTAGACCGGTGCCACGAGCGTATTCTGTGCCCGCCTTCAAAGTCACAACTGGACGCAGGCCATAGGAATCGTAGACGCCATGATGGCCTAAATGCTCCCTGATAACAAAGACGCCTGCATAGGTGTTGATATACACAAATGGCGACATGGTCCAGACGTGATTGCCGTTATATAAGTAATTGTTTGTATCCTGACCATGGTCCTCTAGCTCAGCATCCCACTGCGGCACGCCTGCCAGCACGAGCTCGCTCGACGTAATGAGACCAACTTTATACGCTAGTCTGCCGTTACCGTTGCTAGAATTCTTCGTGAACGAATCGCGCGCTTCCGGGCAGACGAGGCGCGGTTCGATATTACCGTCGTCGTTCTTGATGGCCGTGCGGTAATATTCGCCGAATGGGCTATCGGTCTCTTCATAGCTAGAACCTTCGGCCGAAGTCGGACTATCCTTGCCCTTCATAGCGCCACCGGCGAAGGTGCGGTCGTTGCAATAAACGGCGTCTTCCAGATCGTCCTCGAGGCGGTCGAGGCCATTGCTTCTGAACCAGCCTTCTACCGCGTTTTTGGCGCCGCTATTGTTGTTATTGCTAAACATCTTGTCCTTCATATCCTCGATGTCATTGTAGCCGCCGACTGGGAGATAGTAGATAGTGCCGCTGTCGGCATAATAGTGAACGTAGCCAATTTGGTTATTGCCGCAGGACGACGCGCCATTTGTACAGAAGTAGTGGTAGCGAGTTGCAGCAGCTGCGCGAATGTCTGCCCAGGTACCAGAAACAGACTGGCCATCCGACGTATCGAGCGTGTAAGTATTGCCGTTTCTCGAAATATCGTTCGCGAAAGTATAATTGCCGGAACCAGCGCCCTGCCATTTGACCTCGATACGGTCACCATACTGGTAGCCGACATCCGCCGGTGACCAAGAGCTACCATTGTAGCGATAGTTGGTGCCGTTGATTTGGGTCGCCGCGGCAGTCGCCGCATTGCATTGCTTCGCGCCATTGACGACTGTCGGCGCGCCATTATAGATCATCTTTGTACCGCCGTTCGCCGTAGTGCGAACTAGTTTCCAGCAGAGGTTGCCCCAAATAATATTGTTGTCGTCGACGTTGCCGCGATAGTAGTAGATCTTTTGGCCATTTTCCGTGTACTCGTTTACGCCATTGCCGTTTGCAACGAAAATATCGTCAGAAACGACCGCCTTCTTCGTGAAGTCAATGCGGAACTCGCGCGGGTTTGCTTTGCGTTCAATTACCTTCGCGATTTCCTGTGTCCACTCTTCTTTTTGGTCGGCCTGGATAGTCTGAACCGTAGCCTTCACATGGAATTTGCCGCCAGCATACGGGCTCGCACCGGTCTCGCCGGTTTGACCGTCGGCGCTATAAGTCGTAGCGCCTGTCAGGTTCGCATTGCAGCTCAAAGAAACACTATCAATGAGCGGCTCGGTCGTAGCGTTTGGCGCGAGATTGGTTTTATAGACATACCAATCCCCTTTCTTTTCCCAATAATTCTCGTAGCCATCATGGAAGTTAATCGAGGTAAGCTTCTGATCGCCGCTCATGAGATCCGGCAAATCATTTCCGTCCTTATCTTTCCAAAAATCGTCAAGCTTAATTCGGACCGCCACATCAACAGTGCCGCGGTTCGTAACCGAAACCGTCTTCGGCGTAGTATCGCATGGCTGCCAATTCTCTGGACTGACAAACGATTCCGTCGTCTCTGTTTTATAATCGGCCATGCTGAAATTATTGGCCAGAATTACGTTCGAAGTATAAAGCGCAACGGTCGTGCCAACGGCCGCAACGATTAGGATGCCGACAATTGCAAAAAGAGACTTCTTGTTTTTCATTATTTATATCTTAGCATAAGCGAAAAATTGCTTCAATACGTGCTAAACTAATTATATGGATACGCGCAGCCGTAAAGAGGTGGATTTTTCTGAGTATATTTTTGACGTCGATCCAGAGCACGGCCTTTCTGAAGAGCAAGCGCGTAAGCTTAAGTATGTCGGCCTCGCAAACACTGCCGTTAAACCGCCTTCAAAATCCATCAAGAAGATTATCGCGACGAATTCCCTCACCTACTTTAACTTCGTATTTCTCATACTTGGTATTATTCTCTGCCTCGTCCATTCCTACCGCGACACAACCTTCGTCCCGGTCATTTTTGCGAATACCTTGATTGGTATCATCCAGGAGGTCCGCGCCAAAATAACGCTCGACCGACTAAACATGCTAAACGCTCCGACCGCATCGGTTATTCGTGGAGGCAAAGAGCGACGAATTGACGCCGAATGGCTAGTTCTAAACGACGTGGTAGTTTTCCGCGCCGGCAATCAGATCCCGGCAGATGCAGAAATCCTTTCTGGCGAAGTTGCCGTCAACGAATCGCTGCTGACCGGCGAGGCAGACGAAATCAAAAAGTCCGCCGGGGACAAGCTACTATCGGGAAGCTTCATCGTTTCAGGTGAATGTCGCGCGAAACTCACGGCCGTCGGCGCACAATCATACATTTCACAGCTAACCCTCCAGGCAAAACGCATCAAGACGAAGGAACAATCCGAAATCATTCGCTCATTGAACCGCATCGTTACGATTGCCGGTATCGCAATTATTCCAATTGGCAGCATCATTTTCATTCAGCGCTATTTCTTTGAACAAGCCGGTATCGAAGCAGCGGTCCAGTCCGGCGTTGCAGTAGTAATCGGTATGATCCCGGAAGGTTTATTCTTACTCTCCAGCATCGCGCTCGCTATTTCCGCGATTAAGCTCGCCCAGAAAAAAGTCTTGCTCCACGACATGAAGAGTATCGAGACGCTTGCGCGCGTCGACGTGCTCTGCGTCGACAAAACTGGCACGATCACAGATAGTACGATGCGCGTGATGGGCTGCTACCCACTCGGCAAGCAACCGCGCGAAGAAATTTTGACAATTATTAGCGATTTCGCTATAGCACAGAGCGCAGATAACGCAACTATGGAAGCTATGAAGGCCTACTTTACGCAGGGCTCAAAACGAAAAGTCAAGTCGACGTCCGGCTTCTCGTCCGAATTCAAATATAGCGGCGTCAATTTTGATGATGGCAGCTATGTGCTCGGCGCGCCTGAATTCTTGCTCGGCGATAATATTAAAAAATACGCGAGCGAGATCGAAAAGTATAGCCGCAAAGGCTATCGTGTATTGCTCTTCGCGAGCTATTCCGGCAAAGCTGACGGCAAAAAACTAACCGGCAAAGTCACACCACTCGCGCTCGTGACACTCATGAACCCGGTTCGCGAAACGGCACCAGAAACCTTCCGCTATTTTGCCGAACAAGGCGTTGAAATCAAAGTCATTTCCGGCGACAATGCCCTCACTGTTTCCGAGGTCGCGAAGCAGGCCGGTATCGCAAATGCCGGCAAGTATATTGACGCCTCGAAGCTGACCACGGAGAAGCAAATCGCCGAAGCAATGAAAAAATATACAGTCTTCGGCCGCGTCACGCCAGACCAAAAACGCGCCTTCGTCAAAGCGCTGCAGGCTCAAGGCCATACAGTCGCCATGACCGGCGATGGCGTGAACGACGTGCTCGCGCTTCGCGACGCCGACTGCTCGGTTGCCATGGCGAGCGGTAGCGATGCGGCCACACAGGCAGCCCAGTTAGTCTTACTTGAATCCGACTTTTCGCGTATGCCAGACGTCGTTGCAGAAGGCCGTCGCGTCGTCAATAACCTCGAGCGCAGCGGCAGCTTATTCCTCGTAAAGAACGTATTCTCGTTCCTCACGGCGACCTTTGCAATCGTCTTCGCTATCACCTACCCAGTCCTTCCTCGTCAGATTTCTTTCGTCGCAATGTTCACGATCGGCATTCCCGGTTTCTTGCTCTCGCAGGCGCCGAACTATGACCTCATTCGTGGCAAATTCGTTAGCAACGTTCTCCGCCGCGCCGTTCCGGGCGGCCTGACCGACTTGATCCTAGTCGGCCTATTCGCAATGTTCTGCGCCATCTTCCATACGCCAGCAGAAGACATTGGCGTATGCTCGACTATCTTGCTTTTGTTCGTGGGCCTACAGATGATTTACCGCGTCGCAAAGAAGCCGCTCGATTGGTACAAGCGTGGCATAATCGCGTTCTGCGCAATCGGCGCAGTATTGGGCTGCATAATCCCGATTTGCGCCTGGTTCTTCGGCATTAGCCCAGTCGCGACGTCGTCGGCTTCGCTTACGGCCCTGCTCGGCGTCGCCTCAATCCCGCTTCTCTTCTTCGTCGGCAAACTTGTAGATTATTGCTGGACGATCCCAGAAACCATTAAGAAAAGGCGTGCTAATGAAAGATAGGATCGCATTGCTGCTAAGCTCGCTCGTCATTATCGGCGAGGCGATCGCTACTCCCATGATTTTTATACCGCGCGGCATTGTGGCAGCGCAATACTATACGCAGCTCAGCAACTTAATGCTTTTCGTTGCAGCAATTATTCTCGAAATATTTTTGATTCGAAAAATCGTCAAAAAAACGTCGATTCCGCGTTGGGTCGGGCTTACGCTATTTAGCGCCGTCGCCGCAACGACTGTCACAATAGTCGTCGTACTAACGATCCTGTCATGGCAAGTCGGAGACTTGGGCTGGCTATTATTCAACGGCTCGATGCTTTTTACACATACGCTGTGCCCGATTTTAGGCATTATTCTCTTTACGGCGTTCAATCCTTGCAAGTTCAAAAAGACCGACGCGCGCTATGCGATGATTTTTACGCTAGGCTACGCCGCAGTCGCTCTTACGATGAATATCGCAAAAATTTGGCATGGCCCCTATCCGTTCCTCTGGGTCTATGAGCAGCCAATTTGGGTATCGGCAATGTGGGTAGTCATAATATTAATGGGCGCATACGGAATCGCACGCGCCCTGTTAATACCTAATTTAAAGAAGTAATTATTCTTCTTCAGACTCCGGCCTAATGCCCGCCAAACTGTCGAGCTTACTAATCGCACTACGCATCTTGTCTTTTTCGTAGTAATCAGTGAGAGCTTCTTCTAGATTATCTGCGACCACAGCAAGCCCGTCCGACATTTTATCGATGGACGCTTTCCTAGCGCAGGCCTTTAGGGCCACTTGCGCGTCGCCATTAACCCTACCGCCATTAACTGCATCAGAGATAAGATCGCTTCTTCGCTTCTCTTCGCCATCGATCGTTACAAGGGTGCCGAATTCCTCGTCGTCCGCCTTTGCGTAATCTTCTGGGCTACTATTCGCGTCGCTGATTGCCTGCAACTTAGCCATAAGATCGATACTAGAGCGCTTGCCGCTGAGGCCATTACGGAAACGTGCTTCGCGAGTCTCTTCGCTCGGAGCGCCATCCATATCATTGACTAAGTCAATCAATGTGGTACATTTGTCGCGCAGCTCTTTAGCGCGAGACGATATGAACTCCTCTTTGCTCATAGATCGCGCATCTTCCCACATGCTCTTTCTGTCGTAGATACCCAAAATGGACGCGTGAATTTGCGCTTTAACTTTTTCCCCAATAATTTCCTCCGGGCTTCTACCATCTTCGGCTTCTGGCTCCCGGTCATCTTCTTCAGCAGGGCTTGCGACCTGCTCGCCAACAGGAAGCGGAGTGACGTTCTCACCGGCGTTCGCAACAATTGCCTCTTCATTCTTCGGCTCAGTTATCTCGGCGGCGCCAACAGCGGCATTAGCGATTTTCTCTGGAGTACTATTGTCGGAACTTTCGTTCGTCTCGATAGGACTATTATCTTGTGGTTCTGGGATTTTTTCCATGTTTATTTTTGTCCTTTTTGAATTATTTTTAAGATAGCACATCTTACCGCTTATGTCAACCGACGCAAAAAGTCTTGTTTTTCGTAATTTTTATTTTGATACAATTGAAATATGAACAACGAGATTGAAGCAAAGTATATCGAAATCGATAAAGACGAAATCCGCGAAAAGCTCCGCGCTGCTGGCGCAAAGCAAATCTATCCAGAAAGAATGATGCGCAGGACCGTATTCTATACTGGCCCGCATTCGTTCGGCCGCGTACGTGATGAAGGCGACCGCGTCGTGATGACCTATAAGAATTTCGAGGACGAAGATTCGATTATGGGCGTCAAGGAAGTCAATCTCGTAATCGATAGCTACGATGATGGCGTCGCGTTCCTGAAGGGCTGCGGTCTAGAAGTTAAGGCCGTCCAAGACACCTACCGCGAGCTCTGGACGCTCGCCGACACCGAAATCACAATCGATACTTGGCCATGGCTGCCGAGCTATATTGAAATCGAAGGCCATAGCGAAGAAGCCGTTTGGTCCGCCGCCGCGAAGCTTGGTTTTAAGAAAGAAGACGCCATTTTCGGCGCCGTCGACAAACTCTATAGCATGAAGTACGGCGTTGATATGGACGTCATTAATCTCAAAACACCGATTATTAATTTTGAAATTGACCCGCCAGAGTGGGTAAAATAGGAGACAAAAATGAAAAAGATTCTCATTGCCACAATTGATGGAATGATCGAAAAGTCGGATGTCGCCCCACTCGAGGCGTTCGCCGAGGTCGATTGGCTCGTCCAGGACAGCATCGACGAAGCTGAATTGGCGAATAAAGCCAAGGATTATGATTACTTGATGCTAAATTTTGACATCATCAAGAATCTTAGCGAGCAGTTTTATAACATCGTGAAAGACTCGAGACTCAAGGCAATCTCCGCTGACATCACTGGCATGGACTGGGCAAAGCCGAAGCTCGCAATGGAGGCCGGCATCGCTCTTCTAAACACTTCCGATTATTGTACTGAAAGCGTCGCCGAATACGCAATGATGCAGATTATGCTCTTCGCGAAGCGCGCAAATCTGACCTACCAAGATCTCGCTACAAAAGGCGAAGCCGAATCGCGAAAAACCATCAACCTGCTCGGTAAGACGATTGGCATTGTTGGACTCGGCCATATCGGCGCTCGCGTCGCGGAAATCGCGAAAGCGTTCGGCATGAACGTAATCGCCTACAACCGCTCATCGAAAGCTATCGACGGCATTAAAATGGTTGACCTCGAAACCGTTTTCCGTGAGTCAGATTTCGTTTCGATTCATCTTAAGACTATTCCGGGCGTCACCGAAGGCATGATCACGGGCGAGCTGCTAAAACTGTGTAAGCCAACCTGCTTTATCGAGAACCAGGCGGACAGCAAGTTGATGAATCTGCCGGATTTAGCATCAGCCCTAGAAAACGGCAAAATTGCCGGCTATGGCGCCACGCTAAATGCCGACACGAAGGACCTGGCAAAATACGAAAATGCCATCCTATTCCCTGCAAATGCGTGGTTCAGCGACGAGTCGCTCGATAATCTGAAGCGAATCTGGATGAATAATATCGTCGAGTTCGAAAAAGGCAATATCGTAAACTTGGTCGAAGAATAGTTATAATAGTAATATGAGCATTGATACGAATGCGCCTTATAAGGTGCCTGAAAAATACCAACCAAAGAATAAGAACGTCGAGCCAAAGATGAAGAAGTCCGCCGTCTTCATGATCTTCCTCGGCTGGTTCCTAAACGCCGTAATTACGATTGCGATTGGCGCTGCAATCGTATTTGGCATTATTAAGATCGTAGAAGCCGTCAATAGCGGCAACCAAAAGACCGAGCCAGAGACTAGCGTAGAAGTTAATCAGGCGTAGCGTATTCGGTTGCCGAAGCTTAAAAAGAATCTCCGTTAGGCGGAGATTCTAAACCCTCCGAGTCTTCCTAGATAAGGCTCGTTAGAGATATTATAACATAATTGTTGTCCGTATAATGCTCACGGGGCTAACGCGCCCGTTCGTTATACGAGAAAGCGATTGCTACGCAATCGGCGAGACGAAGTCTCGCGCACCCCTCGAGTGGCCTTTCGTTTTTCTTGGACAAAGTCCAGAAAAGACGAAAAGCCACCCGTTGGGGTGGCTTTCTCGTATAATTCGGCATCTTGCTAGTTTCCCGCAAAGCAGTATAATCGCCGCGACCAGGCTTGACTTCTGTGTTCGGAATGGGGACAGGTATTTCCCTGGCGCTATGGACACCGAGGAAAGACTCTAAGGGCGTGCCGACATCCTAATGGCACTGTTTTAGAATCTTACCTCGATGTAAGATGCAAATAGAATTTTAATTGACTCTGATGTTTCTGTCAAGAATTTTGACAGGATTGAACATCAGTTACTAGCTAAGTCTACTCCTTCTACCGATTTTATGCAAGCATAAGATTGGTAGAAGAGACATAAAAAGGCAATGCCTCTATTAGTACGCTTCGGCTCCATGTATTACTACACTTCCACCTTGCGCCTATCAACCAGATCATCTTTCTGGGAGGTCATAGGGAATTCTTATCTTGGAGTTAGTTTCGCGCTTAATATGCTTTCAGCGCTTATCTATTCCGAACATAGCTACTCGGCAATGCAGCAGGTGGCCACAACCGATACACTAGAGATTCGTCCATCTCGGTCCTCTCGTACTAGAGACAGATCTCCTCAAAATTCCTAACGATCATGCCGGATATAAACCGAACTGTCTCACGACGTTCT
>JAEEGL012510536.1_pt1 | contig 22677 bp, 19 predicted proteins | sample 9134231 | NCBI WGS metagenome assembly JAEEGL01 (sample SAMN16246548, study PRJNA631951) | gut metagenome | biome: gut microbiome; feature: rumen; material: fiber-attached | host: Bos | place: Iran: Karaj | collected 2018-10 | reverse complement strand
TGTCTTGCTGTTTTCCAGAGATCTCTCCATCGCCTGGCTCATGTTTCCGTTGGCAGCCCTGTACTGCCTGTACATTTCGCTCACGAAGGCTATGCCCTCCTGCGAACTCTTCCCCTGCTCCGCCATCAGACGTATATACATGAGAAGCACGGGAGACGCGGCGGCCATCACAGCAACGATAAGGGCTGTGGGTGCCGTAAAGCTGTTGAGAGCCAGAAAGAATATCAGCAGGAACACAGCGATCAGGATCCACATTACCAGAGATCCGCTCACATCCCGCTTAATCGATACAGAAGCCAGCCTCCCGAGCCAGGCAGATAGCGGCTCCAGCACATCCTTTTCCTGTCCTGGCACAGCGAGCCTTCTGCGGAGTCTGATCCTCCTCGCTATCAGCTGCAGGCTGTCAGACATAAGCACAAAAAGCCCGATTAGATAGACTGTATAAATCATGTAATTAATCATTCCGATCCACCCGGAGGATTCATCCTCTCCAGCTTTCTGAGCTCCTCCTGCATCATCTTAAACGCATGGGGGTCGCTCTCCATTCCGTATTCCACTTTGTCCTTCGCCAGACTGCTTGAAAAGCTCCAGCACCCGCTCTGAAGGTCCAGGCTGCAGATCTTCCGCACGCGTATCTCCCCGTCCTCCAGGCTCATCTGGTAGATAGCCTTAAGGCGCTTTTCCCGTTTATCCTGAAGCTGGATAAAGTGGAACAGAAAATCAAACCCGCTCGCGACCATATTCATCGTGAGATGAAGATCCCCCGACGTCGATTTAATGATCTCGGTAGCGGCTTCCAGCGGAAACTGCTCCGGATTCCGGGAGTGGAACGTCAGCTTCATCCTCTTGGTACCCTTTGCCGCTATCCTGACCGCAGTATCCAGCGCTATACCGTCCCTGGCTTCCGCCAGTATAAAGTAATCCGCGTCGCTCCTCAGAAGGTTCTTGGAAATGCGCTTCAGGTCCTCTCCGTCCGCTATGAGCTGGATTATCGGAGCGCCGGGAAGCAGCGTGTGCATTGGTATCTCCGGGTCCGTCTCGACCATAACGCCCTCGAGCGACGGATCCTCGTAGTGTTGCCAGGTGCTGAGAAAGCTGGTCTTGCCTGTGCGTACGGCGCCTAAAAAGACCGTATTGAAACCAACAGCCACCATGGATTCAAAGAAAGGGATGGCTTCCCGGGGGATAGTGCCTCTCCTTGCCTGCTCCTCAAAGCTGAGATCGGGTATCAGGTAGCGCCTGAATATTATGGATGCCTGCCCTTTCTTTGCCATGGGTTCTGTAAATATGGTGACTCTGGTGCCGTCCAGAAGATAGGTCTCGTGATAGCTCTTGTCCATCCTCTCCTCCGGCGTCAGCAGCAGAAACGCCTTTATAAGCTGGTCCCTGCGGTCCGGACTGATCCTCTGCGGCATCAGCTGCATATGCCCCTGATGCAGGAAATATATGCGTTCCCCTATTATCTTGGCACTGCTGCTCTGTGCGAATTTCGGCGTGAACCAATCCGCCAGCCCCGCAAGGCCCCAGACTTCGTTGTAGATGGCGTCTTCGATAGACCCGTACCACATGGGATAGGCCGTATCCTGGGCTCCGAAATGCTTCAGGATCTCGGTGATCCTGTTCTTGAAGAACGTCTTTTCCTTTTCATACCCGATGATAGCCCTCTTCTGCAGTTCCAGCGTGCTCCTGGAGTTCTCCCTGTTCTCCCAGTCCGTAAAGAACTCCCTTTTGATCCGCTCGCAGAGCCTCAGAAATTCGCTGTCATCCATGGACACGAGTGTATTTGCAGCGGTCTGCTGCGGATCGTCACGTCCAGAAGGATCTTCATGGGATTCTGAAGGTCTTTCCGGTTCCTGCAGCATGCTGAAGAACGCGTCTGCTTCGCTGAGAGATGCCGGTGATGGTTCATCCTCCGCAGCCTCAGCATACCCCGGTTCATCAGATACAGCCGTTTCCTGCCTCTCCGCTTCCTTTTCCAGATAAGCCTTCAGAGCCTCATCTCCTTCGGCCTCTGCATCCGGGACATCATCATCCGCAGCGTCATCCCGGGAACTCATTTCCAGCTCCTTCAGCAGGCTTTCGATCCCGTCATGACCGCTGTCATCTCCATCTGAATCTCCTGTAATTTCAATATTCTCCGGCTCTTTTTCACCAGCCGCCGGAGGATATGCGTCCTCAGGCATCTCATCAGAAGAACGGTCATCCGGCACCGGATCCGCCGTCCCTGACGCAGCAAGACCCTGCTTTTTCTCCCGTTCCAGAAGAAAATCACCGAATCTGAAACTAGCCATTGTACGCCTCCTCTATGCCTGCCGCGCCAAGTATCTTCCCCGCAAGCGCGTTAATGTCCTTTTTGAACGCGTTATCCCTGTAATTAAGTAGCGATCTGTACTCCATCTCGCAGACATCGCCGTTCTTCGACTCCCTGACCACCAGAAAGCGGCTCCGGTCCATGCCAAGGCGCTCCCCGAGATAGGACGCGCTGTAGATGCTCTTTACACCGAACCTGTTCAATATCATGCTGTCAGGCTCAAGACCCATCAGGTCAAAAGCCTTCCGGCTCATCTCAAAGCGCCTTACGCAGCTCTCCCTTGGCGACATCACCATGTAGAGAAGGTCCGAATCCATCAGCGACGCTACGCAGAGACCGTTTCCGAAGTCCGGACCGCAGCTGCAGATGATGATGTCGAATTGCTCCTTCAGCCCTTCTATAAGAAATTTACCCATGTCCGGCATAAAGTCGTCCATGTTCCGGAAATCCAGGGACCCTCCTATGACGCTGAAATTGCGCCTCCACGCGGATTTTTCCGCCAGCTCGGCAAAGTCCAGACTGCTCTTCTTTAAATACGGCAGGATGTCATCCATGCAGACTCTTGTCCCTTCCGAGTAATTAAGGCCAGCCACCGTCTCCATATGCAGCAGGACCGCCTTGAGATCCGGAAAACGCGCAAGCGCGGCTTCCCCGAAACACTGGGCCAGCATGGTGCACCCGCACTTGTGGTCGACACCGTAAAAACATATAACTTTAGCCATATCAAGCCTCCGGGATGCCTAATCCGACTGCAGGACTATCAGAAGGCTGCGGTCGTCCTGCTGAGGGATCCTGTGCCAGCCTTCACCGTCCTCAGGACCGGGTGCTGTCTGCGGTGGCTGACCGTTCTGCTGCCCGTCCGAAGGATTCACGGTATCCCCCGAATCATCCGTACCCTGGGCTTCCGGCTCCTCCGTCAGTCCCATCAGAGCATCGTAGATCTGAAAGTACTTGGACGTCGAAGCCAGTATCTCCACGCTGCTAACGAGAGCGGTACTTCCGTTTCTGCTGAGCACCGTTTCCCCGCGTTCCGTGCCCTGCACTGCCTGCTCAGCCGAATCCCTCAGATACGCGATCGTAAAGGTTCCAAGGAGCTCCTTTGACGGCATCAGGTAGATGCTCACCCTGTCACCTGCCCTGAGACCAGCCGGCTTGGAATATATCCACTCCTTGGGCAGCGAAAAGATCGATACGCCGTCTTCTATGAGCTGGCTCTGATCCTTAAAGGCGGACGCGTCTATCTGCTGGTTTTCCATGATGTCCATCCTGGCGACCTTTCCACTTAAAGCAAGCGCCTGATCCCAGCTGATCGCGGACGGAATAATGGTGTCCTTCGGAAGCTTTGCCAGCTTGAAATCCGAGATCCCTACAACGCTTCCTTCTGTGATATTACCGGAGGCGACCACTACGGTATCAAGAGTCATGGCTTCCCGGCCCCATGTCTCCCAGAAGAACATTCCGCCTATACTTAATACTATTAATACTATTCCTACTATGTTTCTTATGTTCATGTTTTCTCCTTTATATCTAATTATTTATATATTATGCGCTTTTTGCATTTATCGCAAAAAGCTTACTAAACTTCACAATGTTTGTCAATGCCTTTTTGGCATTTTTCCGGCGGGCTGCATTCAGGTACCGGCCCCGAAGGGATATGCCGGCATCATCTGCCTTACGTTTTTTGATAAACATAACAATCTTATAGATTTATTTACATGTCCCTCTTTCTTTTTTCCCCGGGATGCGGTATCATTAATTGGTTGGTTAATTTACGAAAATCGCAAGATTTTTAAGGAGGATATTAAGCTAATGTACAAGATCGTCAGAAAAAGGGAGCTCAACTCCGCAGTCAACCTTTACGAAGTTGAAGCACCTTTTGTCGCAAAAAAAGCTCAGCCCGGACAGTTCATCATCCTGACACTGGGCAACGACGGTGAACGCGTTCCCTTCACGATTGCAGGATTCGACCGCGAAAAGGGCACAGTCACCATCATCGTTCAGACCATCGGAGCCACAACAAAGAAGATGTCCATGCTCAAAGAAGGCGACTACTTCGAGAATTTCGTCGGTCCCCTGGGAAAACCCACTGAAATGGAAGGACTCAAGAAGGTCTGCGTAGTCGGCGGCGGCGTAGGAAACGCTATCGCATACCCCATAGCCAAGGGTCTTCATGACAACGGCGCCATCGTTCACACCGTAGTAGGCTTCAGGAACAAGGACATCATCATCCTTGAGGACGAATTCAAGGCCTGCAGCGATGAACTCGTGATCATGACAGATGACGGCTCCTACGGACAGAAGGGTGTTGTTACCGTAGGTCTTCAGCAGCTCCTTGACGCAGGAAACCAGTACGACGAAGTCATCACCATCGGACCCATGATCATGATGAAGTTCGTAGCCAAGCTCACCAAGGAATACGGCATAAAGACCGTAGCAAGCATGGCTCCCATCATGATCGACGGCACAGGAATGTGCGGATGCTGCAGAGTCACAGTCGGCGGAGAGACCAAGTTCGCCTGCGTTGACGGTCCCGATTTCGACGCGTGGGAGATCGATTACGACGAAGCAATGGAAAGAGGCAGATCGTACGGCGAATTCGAGAGACACGCATACGACGAAGCCTGCAATCTCTTCAAACAGGAGGTAAAATAGATGCCTAATATGTCTTTAAAGAAGAATCCCATGCCCTCCCAGGATCCCAAGGTCCGCGCTCACAATTACAGCGAAGTAGCTCTGGGATACACCGAGGAGATGGCTCTGGATGAGGCCGCGAGATGCCTCAACTGCAAGAACAGACCCTGTGTGTCTGGCTGCCCGGTATCCATCAAGATCCCTGACTTTATAAAGAAGATCACCGAAAAGGATTACGAAGGCGCTTATCAGGTTATCAACGAAGACTCCTCCCTTCCCGCTGTCTGCGGCCGCGTATGCCCGCAGGAATCCCAGTGCGAAGGCAAGTGCGTAAGAGGCATCAAGGGTGAACCCGTAGGCATCGGCCGCCTCGAAAGATTCGTCGCAGACTGGCACAACGCAAACGTAACCGAAGCTCCCGCAAAGCCGGAGAGCAACGGCCACAAGGTTGCAGTCATCGGTTCCGGTCCTTCCGGACTCACCTGCGCAGGCGACCTGGCAAAGAAGGGCTACGACGTTACCGTATTCGAAGCTCTGCATCTGGCAGGCGGCGTGCTGGTATACGGCATCCCCGAATTCCGTCTTCCCAAGGCCATCGTACAGAAGGAAGTTGACGGACTGAAGGCTCTGGGCGTAAAGATCGAGACCAACATGGTCATCGGCAAGGTCCTCTCCATTGACGAGCTCATCAACGAATACGGCTTTGAAGCCATATTCGTAGGCTCCGGCGCAGGACTCCCCTCCTTCATGCACATCCCCGGCGAAAACCTTAAGGGTGTTTACTCCGCAAACGAGTACCTGACCCGTATCAACCTGATGAAGGCCTACAGAGAAGGCGCAGACACTCCCATCAAGCAGAGCAAGGCTGTAGCTGTAGTAGGCGGCGGAAACGTTGCCATGGACGCTGCAAGATGCGCGCTGAGACTCGGTGCAGAGCATGTCTACATCGTTTACAGAAGATCTCTGGAAGAGCTTCCCGCGCGTAAGGAAGAAGTCGAGCACGCCATGGAAGAAGGCATCGAATTCATGCTTCTGAACAATCCTGTTGAGATCCTGGCAGACGACAAGAAATCCGTATGCGGAATGCGCTGCATCAGGATGGAGCTCGGAGAACCCGACGCTTCCGGCAGAAGACGTCCTATCGAGATCCCCGGATCCGAGTTCGTTCTGGATGTTGACACCGTCATCATCGCTATCGGAACCACTCCCAACCCGCTGATCAAATCCACCACTGCAGGCCTCGAAGTCAACAAGCGCGGCGGCATCATCGTGGAAGAAGAGACAGGCCACACCTCCAAGGATCACGTATACGCCGGCGGCGACGCCGTAACAGGCGCAGCTACCGTTATCCTGGCCATGGGCGCAGGAAAGACCGCGGCAGCGGCCATCGACAAGGAGCTCAGCGCAAAGTAATTACGCTTAACTCTTGATACTGAGAAAAAAATGTGCGATAATCTCTTAAGAGAATACCGCACATTTTTATTTGCTTTTATGACCCGGAAGGAGAAGAATATGCAAGTTACACTCAATCTTATGGACCTGCTCAAGGGAGTCCTCTGCATCAGCGGCACAGTGCTCATCATCTATCTGATAGTATCAGTGGCAAAGCTCCTCCCCACCCTGCAGGAACTGAACAAGACCATATTAAAGCTGAACGCCATGATGGATGACGTTCAGGCTATAGTCGCGACCGCCAAGAAAGGCACCGAAAACGCGGGAGAGGCCGTCGAAAAGCTCTCCGTTACCGTTAAGGACCTTTCCAAGACCATGGCAAACAACAAGGGCACCATCGGCGCCGCTACAAATCTCATAAACGCGTCAGCCGGTCTTACAAAGATACTGTCCGGCAGTAAGAAGTCCAAGAAGTAAAGACATATAAAACGGGTCCGGCATCTGGCGCGGACCCGCTTTTTTTATGCAAAGGAATGAAAAGCGTCCCGGAAAGGTGTTTTGCATTATTTTGCGCTATTTCTGGCAGAAATACCGGGAAAAGCTTTCCCGGCGCAGACTGGCCTTATTTCCGTCTGCCGGATTCTTTCATTTCCTTTTCAAACGCTTCCGGATTCTTAAGGAAGTAGTCCTGATGGTATTCCTCCGCGGGATAGAAGCTCCTGAAGGGCTCCAGAGCGATCTGAACAGGTCTGTTCTCTTTATCCTGAAGCGCTGCAATTTTTGCTCCGGCAGCCGATTTTTGCTCCTCATCCGTGTAGAAAACAGCAAGTGTGTAGGAAAATCCCTTGTCTATGAACTGCCCTTTTCCGTCAAACGGGTCCACATTGGCCAGATAGATGTCCATAAGCGTGCTGAAATCCACTTCAGAATCGTCATATTCCACTTTTATTGTCTCCCGGTGGCCTGTTTTCTGGTGTTTTACGTCCTCGTAGGCAGGGTTTTCCTCTTTCCCGCCGCTGTAACCGCTGGTGACGGACTTGACGCCGTCGTAGAGCTTGAATATGGGTGTGATGCACCAGAAGCATCCGCCCGCAAAGTATGCCGTTTTGATCATTTCATCTCCTGTTATGTTTATCCTTATATCGAGTTCTGTATTTTATTTAAATTTTGCCTCCCTCAGGACAATCCTGTGCCTCGCAGAGGGTGCCCTCAAGGCACGCACCCGCCTGGCTTTTCTGAGGCCGGCTGAAGGCGGCCGCAGCAAAGCCGCGTGATTGCCTCAGTGCCTTTCGCGGCACCCTCTGCTCGGCTATACACTTCCCAAGGCACACACTCGCCTGGCTTTCCTGAGGCCGGCTGGAGGTGCACCCTCTGCCGGCATAAATCATTCTGAGGTCAGCAGATCTGCGTTGCGCAGGAAAACATCCCTGATCCTGCTGTTTACGCTCTGAGCGTGCTTTTCGGGCTGGACCCCGGTCTCATCGGAAAGGCCCTGATCCCGCAGTTCCGCGGCAGCAGCCTGTACGACCTTCTCTATCCTGGAGGTCTGAACACAGGCACAGTCCGGATCACCACCCGCTTTCAGTCCTGACGGATCAAGCAGCATATCCTCCAGCGTATCCGTAAGGCAGCCAAGGACCGGTAAATCTCTAATGCCTCTGAACCACCACTTGTAATACGGCATATACCGCCGGTTCAGAAGATAAACCATATGCACCGCCCTTTCAATGAATTCCGCGGCAGCCATCTGAGCCGCAGCCTTTTCCCCATGAGCCAGGCATCGTTCGTAATTATACAGACCGGACTGGGCCATCATCATCAGAGCTCCGGCAATCTTCTTCAGCCGGATATCCTCAGGGAAATACTCCAGATAGCTGCGGACAGAGGTCACTTCCCCGAAATTGTCAAAAAATACCTCACCGCTTACAGCCTCAAGAAGATACTCCTCCGGCAGCGACAGCCACCGGTCATTGCTCATGGGATCCACAGGCCAGGAACCTGTAAACTTTTCAAAAAAATCAGCTGTCCGGATGACGCCGTGCCGTCTGCCGCCTGCAGGTATCATGATGCTGCGGGAAAACCCCATGAACTCCTTCGGGAGCTTGTCATACGCCCTCTGCAGCAGGAATTCTTCCCGGCGGCTCACGATATCCTCCCCGGGCAGAAAGATGCAGAAACCCGGCTCAAAGTCGTGATCCTGCGAAACCTCATCGTCAAACCCCAGACACTCCGATCCGGGCCCGGCCAGTCCCACCGCAATAAAAGGAGCAAGCTGCGGGAAATCATCCAGCATGGCTTTTCCGTAATTTTCGAAATAAAGTTTTGACAGTTCAAGCCCGTTCATAATAATGTTTTATGTTGATTTTACGTATTTATGAATATATTAAGCTCAACAACCGGCATCTAATGCTGCAGTCATTTCTGCGTTTCCATATGTCAGGCATACTCCTATGATGTCCTGCCATAGATAGCCGCTGCCCGTTTTTCCAGTTCTTCCCTGCGGTCTGTCTGCCCGTAAAAGCCGAATATTGGAGCACACTTTTCGCAGACAAAAGCGTAATTGCCGTCCTGCGCCTGCCCGTCCGTGTTCAGATAAGCCCACGCACGGTCCAGCTCCGTCTGAACCAGCGGCCGGCCGACAACAGAACCGTACTGAGCTGAAGCGGTATCCGCGAGATTCAGATACGAAATGGCGATCTCCGGCTCATATCCTTTAAGCTGAGTCATGATGCCTATAGCTTTTTCGTAGCTTTCCCTCGCCTCCTGATATCTTCCGAGATCCTGGAGCGCCAGCCCCATATTGTTGTAAAGGCTTCCGAGGCGCATATCAGGGGTTTCGGCGCCATCATGGACAAATATGCCCTGATACACCTTTTCAGCCCTCATAAAGGCGCTCAGAGCCTCCTGGGGCATATTAAAAGCCTTGTATACCGTTGCGGAGTTGACAAGACAAGTTCCTCCGGACACCGAGTCCTGATACCCCAGATCCTCCAGCAGATCCAGCGCGATGCGGACCTGCGCCAAAGCATCGTCCTTTATCCCAAGTTTTCTGTAAAGCCCCATCAGTTCGTTGCGGACCGAAAACTCACCCTTCTGGTCTCGTCCGGAAAGAGCCTCCTCGAGCCAGTATAAAAGCGTCCTCTCCGCGCCGCTGTAATCGTTGTGCGACAGAAACTCGTTCACCTTATCTATCACCCGTTCCACGGGTATCATCCTTACAGGCGCTTCCTTCTGCCACTGTTCAGTATTGAACGGGCAGTTGGGCTCCTGGTAATCCTCTTTATTCAGCGGCATTTTAAGCCTCCTCCATGTATCTGATACGGCTCCTGTACACCGGGAATCTGCGTAAACCGGTATGCCGATCCTTTATGATCCTCCGTATCGGGCAGCCTGTTAAGCATCCCTGGCTGCTACCCTGTAACGCAAAGGAAACGGATCGTTCTTTCAAACCTGCTACAGTATAACACAAAAGCAGCGGCTCTGCATAAAAACCGCTGCTTCTGTCCCCAAAACCTCTTTTGATATCAGTACAGCCCCCTCATACGGGCCCTGTACATATACAATATTCATCCACACCCGGACCACCAGATTTCCAGCCCGTTCATACTTCTACACACCCGGGTCACCAGATTTCCAGCCCGTTCATACTGCTCCACACCCGGACCGCCAGATTTCCTTCCTGTAAACGTTTTCCCACACCCGGACCGCCCTCAATACTTCACTGCGTTTTCCACTGTTCTCAGTACTCAACACATCCCTCAGCACTCTCTGTCCTGTAATATCTGTAGTGCACAAAAGCATTCACAAGCCCCAGCACCGCAAGCATCATGTGGATCCCCTGATGGCTGATCATCGCATTGATTCCCCAGATCAGCGCGTTCAGGTCCCAGATAAGTGCGATTATTATTCTTCTCGGTACTCTTCTCATCATTTCTTTGTACCCCCTTTGTCCTGTCTTCCTCTATAGGATAGCACCAAACCATCTGCGCAAAAATGACAGTAACAGCAAAATAGAACGCGCTATTTTGCCTCCAAACCGGATTCGTCATGAAAAGTCATCTGTTATCTTCTGTTTGCCTTGTGATATATAGCCATCCCCCTCAAGCAGATTCACTTCATCAGTTTATACAATCCCCTGCAGCAGCCCCGTCTGCATCAACTCAAATCCTGGGACAGCACTTTTGTAACCTTTCAGCCCAAAATTGACGATTTGGATACAGAAAGAAATGCCATCGACCTCAGGAATGCAACCAATTATCACCAACAGCGATAATAGCCAAAAGAATTATCTCTCAATTATATAAAAGAACAAGAATCTCGATCGTGAACAAAGTTCATAAACAACAGATGAGCGGCAGGAGCCTGTTAACGGTCCATTTTTAGTATCCATTTCCGCCTTTTTAGCCCAAAAGGTTACAAAACAGGTGTCCCGAGGAAACCGGCAGATTCTAATCCTTATTTCCCCACACAAAAACGGCCCCTTTTGCAGGGCTGTTCCAAATCAGATACCGTTTCTTAATTAACAGCTTCATCCAAAACCCGCAGAACGTTCCTGTAGCTGATCTTATCAATGTCAGCTTCTGTAAACCCCTGCTTTTTCAGCTCGTTTTCAAGAATGTACATCTTGTCGCAGCTGGAGATCTCAAGATCCCCATGGATGCCGTCGAAGTCCGTGCCGATGGCAACCGTATCAACTCCTGCCACATCCGCTATATGGCGGGCGTGCTCAGCTATCCGGGATGCTCTTGACACCTTATCAGCAGTCTTCTTATCCGGGCCAGGAGTATCAGCGTTCAGGAATTCCGGACCGAAGTTCAAACCGGTGCATCCGCCCTTTGCAGCCAGCTTTCTGAGCCTTGGATCATCCAGATTTCTCTTGTGCGGAGACAGAGCCATTGCGTTGGAATGGGTAGCCACAAACGGCTTCTTCAGGATATCGCAGAGGTCGTCAAAGCCGCCGAAATTCAGGTGAGAGCAGTCCACCAGAATGCCAAGCTCCTCCATATACTGGACCGCTTCCTTCCCAAAGGGCTTAAGCCCCTTCATCATGTCCGCCTCGTCCCAGGCGTTGGGATAGGCAAAGCAGTTTTCGTTGTTCCAGATGATGGACAGAGCTCTGTAACCGTCATCGTAAAGCTTTTTCAGATTTTCCAGTTTGCCGTCAACCGCCCGTCCGTCCTCCATTGTCAGGACCGCGGAGAGTTTGCCGTTCAGCCAGTTCCGGCGAATGTCCTTGGCATTCAGAGCAGACGCAACTATATCCGCATGAGCTGAGACGCTGCGCCTGAAGATCTCTGTACCCTTTTCTATATAGGTCCAGTCGCCGACCGGCGCCATACCTCTTCTTTCCCAGCTGCGGGGCGACGGAAGGAATACAGCAAAAAACTGGGCCATGGCGTTGCCCCGGATCAGACGCTCAAAATCGACCATTCCCGGCATCCGGTAAAGATCAGCCGGACCTTCACCCGCGAGCTCTGAAAAGATGCCCTGCATCACCGTATCACAGTGCATATCTATCGCGTGAAACATATTATATACCCTTTATCTTTCAACTTCGTCCAGCACTCTCAGAACGTTTCTGTACGCGATCTTATCGATATCCGCTTCCGTAAACCCGTGGCGCTTAAGCTCCCTTTCCAGCTTCCACATCTGGTCGGGGGAACCTACCTCGAGATTTCCGCGGATACCGTCGAAATCGGTACCCAGAGCGACAGTATCGATACCTGCAACGTCAGCGATGTGGCGTGCGTGTTCAGCAATAATGAATGCGGTCGTGTCCTTGTCGTGATCCATGCTCTCATCGGTCTGCGTTTTTGCGTTCAGGAACTCGGGTCCGAAGTTCAGGCCTGTGCAGCCGCCCTTCGCAGCCAGCTTCCTGAGCCTGGAATCGTCCAGATTTCTCTTGTGGTTGCAGAGCGCGCGGGCATTGGAGTGAGTCGCAACAAACGGCTTCTTAAGGATGTCGCACATATCGTCGAATCCGCCGAAGTTCAGGTGAGACGTATCCACCAGGATGCCCTTCTCCTGCATGTACTGGAGGGCTTCTTTACCGAAGGGCTTCAGTCCCTTCATCATGGTCTCATCGTCCCACGCGTTCGGGTAAGCCAGGCAGTTTTCGTTGTTCCAGATAACGCCCATGACCCTGTAGCCCAGGTCGTAGAACTTGTCGATGTTCGAAAGATCGTTGTCGACCGCGCGGCTGTCCTCGATGGTAAGCATCGCGGAGACCTTGCCGTTCAGGAAGTTTCTTCTGATGTCGTCGGCGCTGTAAGCCATTGCCATCTTCTCCGCATTCCTCGCAACGTTCTTCTTCAGGATCTCCGAACCCATGCGGATGTGGTCCTGATCGTCAAGCTTGAAATCTCCGCCGAAGAACTTGCTTGCACCCGGGGGCAGCATGAATACCGCGAAAAACTGGCACATCGCTTCGCCCTTGATAAGGCGGTCGAAGTCAACCATTCCGTCCATTCTGAACATGTCGGGATCCGGATCTCCCTTTACCATTGCCATAACGCTCTTGTTCAGAGTATCGCAGTGCATGTCTATTCCGTGAATCATAATTATCCCTCCTTTATAGAAAAGGCTATAACTGTCTGTATACATTATACACAGACAGCCAGTATCTGCGCAAGGATATCATTGCACATAAAAACGGCTCCCGGTATATCGGGAGCCGTCCTTAATTCTGATGCCGCTTTGGTCCGGGCCTTCCGGCTGGACCGCATCCGGTGTCTGCAAGACCGTGTCAGGCCTTACTTCATTGCCTCGTCCATTACGCGAAGTGCGTTTCTGTAGGAGATCATATCCAGTTCTGCTTCGGTGAAGCCTTCCTTGCGGAGTGCGTTCTCCAGGATGTACATCTTGTCGCAGGAACCGATCTCGAGGTTTCCGGAGATACCGTCGAAGTCGGTACCCAGAGCTACGGTAGCTACGCCTGCGATGTCGGCGATGTAGCGTGCGTGCTTAGCGAGCTGTGCAGCGGTCTGGTTGATGTCGTGATCGTTGCTCTCTGCGGTCTGGGTGTCTGCGTTGGAGAATTCAGGTCCGAAGTTGATGCCGGTGATGCCGCCGTTCTTAGCCAGTGCCTTCAGCTGCTCGTCGGTAAGATTTCTCTTGTGATTGCAGAGTGCACGTGCGTTGGAGTGGGTAGCAACGATGGGCTTCTTCAGGATGTCTACGCAGTCGAAGAATCCGCCTTCGTTCAGGTGGGATACGTCAACCAGCATTCCGAGTTCCTGCATGTACTGGATAGCTTCCTTGCCGAAGGGCTTGAGTCCGAGCTTGTGAGCTTCGGGATCCCATGCGTTGGGATATGCGAAGCAGTTCTCGTTGTTCCAGATGATGGACAGCGCTCTGTAGCCTGCGTCGTAGAACTTCTTCAGGTTCTCGAACTTGCCGTCTACTGCTCTGCCGTCTTCCATTGTAAGAACTGCGGAGATCTTGCCGTTCAGGAAGTTTCTGCGGATCTCATTAGCGTTGGTTGCTGCGCCTACGATGTCCTGGTGAGCTGCTACGCTCTGGTTGAAGATCTTGGTACCTGCGTTGATGTACTCCATATCTTCGAAGCTGCATCCGAACCACTTCTCGTGTCCCGGGGGCAGCATCCATACTGCAAAGAACTGAGCCATGTAGTTGCCCTTGATCATTCTCTCAAAGTCAACCATTCCGGTCATCTTCATGAGGTCAGCCTGGGGGCCGCCCTTCTTCTCCTGCAGGATGCCGAGCATCAGGGTATCGCAGTGCATGTCAATTGGGTAAAACATTAATTATCCTCCGTATTTGATCTTTTAAGCGCCTTTCTGCGCTCTGAAACTGTGTTTACTTGCAAGCCTCGTCCATTACTCTCAGAACGTTTCTGTAGCCGATCTTGTCGATCTCAGCTTCGGTAAATCCGTGTCTCTTGAGTTCCTTCTCCAGCTTCCACATCTTGTCGGGAGATCCAACTTCCAGATTTCCGCCGATTCCGTCGAAGTCGGTGCCGAGAGCTACGGTGTCAACGCCGGCAACATCCGCAATGTGGCGTGCATGCTCTGCGATCATGAATGCTGTGGAATCCTTGTCGTGATCCATGCTCTCTGCGGTCTGGGTCTTTGTGTTCAGGAATTCGGGTCCGAAGTTGAGTCCTGTTACGCCGCCCTTTGCTGCCAGCTTCTTGAGTCTGTCATCGGTAAGATTTCTCTTGTGGTGGCAGAGCTCCCAGGCGTTGGAGTGGGTAGCTACGAAGGGCTTCTTCAGGATGTCGCACAGGTCGTCGAATCCGCCGAAGTTCAGGTGGGAAGTATCAACGAGCATTCCCAGTTCCTGCATGTACTGAACAGCTTCCTTGCCGAAGGGCTTCAGACCCTTCATCATGGTCTCTTCGTCCCATGCGTTGGGATATGCGAAGCAGTTTTCGTTATTCCAGATGATGGACAGTGCTCTGTAGCCGTCATCGTAGAACTTCTTCAGGTTTTCGAGCTTACCCTGTACAGCGCGTCCGTCTTCCATTGTCAGGACTGCGGAAAGCTTGCCGTTCAGCCAGTTTCTTCTGATCTCGTCTGCATTGGTAGCCTTAGCTACGATATCGCTGTGTGCAGCAACGCTCTTGTTGAAGATCTCGGTGCCCCTGTTGATGTAATCCATGTCATCGATCTCGATGCCAAAGCGCTTGCCTGCGCCTTCCGGCAAAAGGAACACTGCAAAGAACTGAGCCATGGCTTCGCCCTTGATCAGTCTCTCGAAGTCTACCATTCCGGGCATCTTCATGAGATCAGGCTCCGGACCGCCCTTGAACTGCTGCATGATACCGAGCATAAGGGTATCGCAATGCATATCTATTCCGTGCATAATAATCGTCCTCCTTTTTCTGTATTAACCAATAAACAAGGCAGCCGAAAACCAGCTGCCTTGAAAAATTAACTATTTTAAATTACTTCTTAGCTTCTGCAGCTGCCTTATCTCTCTTGTAGATAAAGTAAGCAATGATCAGGCCGCCGCCTACAGCGATCAGAGTACCCCAGTTGCTGAGCTTGGTGACCAGCTTGGTGCACAGGAAGTACATGGAGATACCCCAGATCATGTAAGGAGCATTGGAGATGAGGTTGTCCTTTACGGACTTGCCGCCCATGGTGAATCTCATGAGGAGCATGGAGCCCATCATAGCAACCAGGCAGTAGCCGAATGCGTGAACGATGTTTGCGGGAAGGTGCTGAATGATCCAGTCGCCGATAAGTACGGTGATCAGGAGCAGTACCAGGTTAGCGAATACGGAAGCAACGATACCGGTGATGGTAGCGACCTGACCACGCGGGGTGTTGATGTCAGCGTCTACGTTCTTCTGTACAGCCATAGCTACGGGGAATCTCATTCCGCCTACGTTACCGGAAAGGTAAGCGATGTAGGTACCGGCGGAACCGAGGATCGGCCAGTAGGTCTCAGGCTCGGAGATCCACATACCGAAACCGATAGCAGCAACGCTGGTGAAACCGGAGATGTACATGGAAGCAGGTGCCTGATATCCCTTTACAAAGTAGAAATAAGCGATTGGTAAGAAGCTGAGTACGAAAGCGATAGCCATTGTGAAACGGCCGATCTTGTGTACAGAAGGCATAAAGTTCTGTGCATAGTCCTGCTCAGCAGTAAGATTCTTGTTTTCTGCCATTTTAGAATTTCCTCCTAATAAACTGTTAGAGCCGAACTACATAAAGTTCTGGAACACGATCTGGCCTGCGATCATACCGCAGATCATGCAGATAACCATGGAGAAGGTTCCCAGAGTCTTGCTTCCGGTCTTCTTGACAAGCATGTTTACGATGATAGCAGCAACGGTGGATGCCAGCAGAGCGGAAAGCTCAGCCTTGTTGTAGAAGTACTTTACGATGTTGTAGCTCAGCATGCTGAACATAGCAGCGTTGCCCATGTAGCTGGTGTAGGAGATGCCAGAACCCTGACGGGCCTTTTCTACAGCCAGATCCAGCGGCTTCAGCATGATCATGCAGTTGATGAAGTAAGGAGCGGAAGCCCATACCATGCAGAAGATTGCGAAGGTGAAGAGTGCTCCGGTAACTTCCTCAGTGCCCAGGGTAACGTTTGCTGTGGTAGCAGCAATGTTAGCCATGTAGAGTTCCCAGCCGGGAGCTCCGATAACGCCGCAGCGCATGAAAGTGGTAGCGGAACCAACCATAGCGATCAGTGTAAGAGCAACAGCGATAGCGTTCATAGCCGGACCAACTGCAGCGCTGGCGCCAACCTTGAGGCAGTCATTGATCTCTTCCTTGGTCAGAAGATTGTTCTTCTTGTTGAATGCCATGGTCAGTCTGTAGAACAGACCGGACTGTACGAGTACCCATACAATCAGGATAGAAGCGAAGACCCATAATGTTGGGTTCATCTCTTTTACAATGCTCATTAATAATTCCTCCTTAAGCATCGAAAAATATAATTATTTCTGAAAGATTGTTTAAAAACTAAACAACCCAACATATTTATTCTACTCTACTTCACACAAATAAGAAAGAGAAAAAAGCTACGGATCCTATATTATTTTGTGAAAGGACCGTAGCTAAAATCTGTTTTTATAAAAGATAGGCAGGATCTCCCGGGTCTCCCCGTTTTAGCTGTTGCTGGAGGAAAGCTTAAGGAAACGCCACTTGCCCTGGTGATAGCGGATCTGCATCAGGATGGTGCGGAGCAGCTGATCGCATACCATTGCGATCCATGCGCCCCAGAGGCCCCAGCCGAGGATCCTGATGAACAGAATACCGAGAACGCTTCTTACGGCAAGCACTGTAACGAAGGTCACCATCGCCGGGAACTTTGTGTCTCCCGCTCCTCTCAGCGCGCCAGCCTGGATGAACTGGGAGCTCTGGAACGGCTGCATTATGGCTACCATAAGGAGCAGCTTTCCGCCGAGTTCAATGATCTCAGGCGTCTTGTTGTAGAAGCCCACGACCGTCCCGCCGAAGACTGCCAGAAGCACCGCTATGACAGTGGCGCTTATATAGCCGACCGTACAGGTATGGCGGGTGTAATTGTCCGCCATATCCAGACGCCTCTTGCCGAGGCTCTGTCCCATCAGGGTCGTGGAAGATGTTGCGAACGCAAAGCCTGTCATGAAGCTCATGGACTGGATGTTCATGCAGACCTGATGGGTCGCATATGCCACGTCGCCGAGACTTGTTACGAGCCTGGTGAAGATGATGATTCCTATCCTCATGAACACCTGCTCGATCATGGAGGGAACGCCGATATTTATGATGCTCCTGAGGTCCTCCCAGTCGAACTCGAACTTTTCCTTGAAATCCAGGTATACATAGCGTCTTCTTGAGAGCAGGACTCCCATCGCGATGAAGAACGCGACTGTCTGGCCGATAACGGTCGCAAGGGACGCGCCTGCCACCTTCATGTACGGGAAGCCGAACTTTCCGTAGATCAGAAGGTAATTGAAGATGACGTTCACCACGTTGGCAGTGGTGTTGTAGAACAGGGGCATCCTGCTGTCGCCGATGCCTCTTAAAGACGACGTGATCGTGTTAGTCAGGCACAGAGGAACAAAGCCCCACATCTGTATCCTGAAGTATTCGCATGCGAAATCGAAAGTCTCCGGGGTGATTCCATTGCCTGCGACCAGACGGATCAGAGGAGTCGTGATCGCAACGCCCACGAGCATCATCACCGTGGACAGGCAAAGGTTAAAGAGCAGAGCCATGCGGAAGGCTCTGTTAGCCCTCTTCTGGTCTCCCATACCCCTGAGTCTTGCCACCATCGCGGTGGTACCGGTATTCATCGCCATTAGCGCGGTCATCAGGATGAACTTCGGGTTCATCGAAAGGCCTACCGCGGAAAGGCCCTGTACGCCCAGATCTCCGGGCAGATTGCCTACCATTATCTGGTCGGCCATCGATGTCAGCTGGGTAAGAACCAGCTCAAGAAAGGACGGAAGAGCTATCGTAATGATATCTCCGTACAGATGCCTGCTTGTGACGCCCGCAGGCTTGGGATACTTGTGCATTTTCCCTTCGGTCTCAGGGGTGATGACCGAAGGGCCGAACGGCAAGCTGTCCAGCGTGGTCGTTACGACCTTCTGTTGTCTCTGTTCTGCCATAAAACTACTCTTTCTCTATATCTCAACTTTAATTATTACCGTCCTTAAGCTCCTTGAAGAATGCGCCGGTGACCTCGTCCTCGTACTGGCGGGTCCAAAGATCCCAGTAAACGCCGTGCTTCGCCAGAAGCTCCTCGTGTCTGCCCTGCTCAACTATCTTTCCTTCGTGCACTACAAGTATGATGTCCGCGTGCCTTATTGTGGAAAGCCTGTGGGCAATTACAATGGAAGTCCTGCCCTTGATGATCGTATCGATGGCGGACTGAATCTTCTGTTCGGTAATTGTGTCTACGGAAGCCGTTGCTTCGTCGAGCACAATAATCTTGGGGTCTGCAAGTATGGCTCTTGCAAATGAGATGAGCTGTTTTTCACCTGTTGAGAGCAGGTCTCCGCCCTCTCCGACGTCGGTATCGAGCCCCTTTTCCAGCTTTTCGATGACCGGCCTTGCGGATACCAGGTCTATCGCCCGGTCTATCTCTTCCTGAGTGGCGTTCTTGTTTCCGTACAGCAGGTTCTCCCTGATCGTTCCTGAGAACAGGTGCGGAGTCTGAAGCACATATCCGAGCGCGGAATGCAGCCACAGCTGGGACCTTTCCCTGCTGTCCTTTCCGTCGATCAGGACCTGGCCTTCAGTGGGCTCGTAGAACCTGCAGATCAGGTTCGCGAGAGTCGATTTTCCGGCGCCGGTCTCGCCGACGATGGCAAGATTGGTGCCGAACGGTATCTTCAGGTTGAAATCCTTAAGGATGTATTCGTCTCCGTCGGGATACTTGAAATCCACATGGCGGAACTCTATATCGCCCTTTATATCTTCCCAGTTTTCGCGCTTCGGATCGAACGCGTCGCCGTAGATCGCGATGACCTCCTCGCTGTCCTTTACATTGGGTTCGGTCTCCATAAGGCGGGTGTACCGCTCTATGTTTACCTGACCCTGCACGAAGACCGCGATGGTGTCGATCAGCCAGCGCACCGGCTCCATAAGCTCCTGAGCGTAGCTCATGAACATGGAGAATGTACCGATCTCGTTTCTCGCGATGACTCCGCCCTGCCAGAGGATTATTGCGAGAGCAAGAGATGTGGCAAACGTTGAAAACGCGCCGAAGATGCCCCTGTGCTTTGCGGTCTCGACTGATTTCGCCCTCATCTTCTGAGTGGTGTCAACGAAATCCTTATCGATAATATCCTCGATCACCAGGGACTTTATGGTCTTGGCGCCGGTTATTCCTTCGTTGAAGTTTCCGGTGATGCTCGCGTTTATCTCCCTGATCTCGCGGTTCAGGCGTATCAGCTTCTTCTGGAAAAAGCTCCAGATTATGCCTACCGCGGGGATTATTATCATGATCATGGCGGTGAGCTTTGCGTTGATCGAAAGCATTACGGCCACCGCGCCCACGATGTAGACGGAGAAGTAAGCCGTGTCGTTTACCTGCCACGCGAACAGGTCTCCTATGCGGGAGGTGTCGCTCATGACCCTGGAGTGGATGTAGCCCACGCTGTTCTGGTTGAAATAGGAAAAACTCAGGGTCTGCAGATGCTCGAATGCGGAGTCCCTGAGGTCTCTTAAGATCCGCATCTCGTTTGCGAGGGACAGCGTGATTGTCTTGTAGTTGCAGAACGTCATCAGCGCGATGCCGGCGATAAAGAGCACTATAAACTGGGGGAGAGTATCCAGGGTACCCTCACCCACGAAATGATTGAGCGCGTAGCGCTGGACCAGAGGCCTTAAGATCATGATCCCGCAGACCGCAAGGTTGTACAGCGCCATCTTTATGATGTCGCACTTGTATTTTCTTACATAGGGCCACATTTTCGGGAGTCCGAAGAATTTCAGATGGACGTCGTATGGATTCTTATCTTCCATCTTCTTCCGCCTTTCCTTCCTCCGTATCGATGCCGGACTGGATCTCGTAGATCTTCTGGTAGATCCCGCCGGAGTGCTTCAGCTGTTCGGGAGGACCGAATTCAGCCACGCGTCCGCCGTCAAGGACCAGGATGTTGTCCGCCTTGGAGAGAGTGGTTATTCTATGCGAAATGATTATTATCGTAGCTGTTCCGAATCGCTCCTCGAGCGACTTTCTGATCCTCGCGTCGGTCTGCGTATCGACTGCGGAGAGAGAATCGTCGAAGATCATTATTGGCGCGTTCAGAGTAAGAGCCCTTGCTATGGCGGCGCGCTGCTTCTGCCCTCCGGAGAGGGTGACTCCGCGCTCGCCGACGAATGTGTCGTAGCCCTTTGTAAAGCCTGTTACGGTCTCGTCAAGACATGCCGCCCGGGAAGCCTCCCTTATGGCCTCCTCGTCCATGCCGGGATGCGCGATTGAAATGTTCTCAGCAATGGATCTCGAGAACAGGAAAGGCTCCTGCAGCACCATGGAGATGTTCTTCCTCAGGTGCTCTGTCCTAATGTCGTTCACATCGACTCCGCCGATCTTTATCGAGCCCTCTTCCGGCTTTAAGAGATACATCTTGTCCAACAGGAGCATCAGAGTGGATTTTCCGCTTCCCGTGCCGCCAAGGACGCCAAGTGTGGTGCCCGCCTTAATGCTGAAGTTCACATCGTGCAGTATCTCGCTGCTGCCTTCGTAGCTGAAATTGATGTGTTCAAATTCTATGTCTCCGGTCATCGGAGCGTCATAAGCGCCTTCCTTATCCTGCTCCTCCACGGACTGCATGATATATGAAAGCCTGTCTATGGAGACTCCGGCTTTGCTCATCTCGGAGATGACCCTTCCGATCCTCATCATCGGGAATGCCAGCATGGCGTTGTAGGAGATGAATGCTATGTAGTCTCCGGCTGTCATCCTGCCGTTTACGCAGAATATGGCGCCGAACACGAATACGAGAAGGATCTGAAGCCCGGCAAGGCAGTCCTGGCTGCTCCAGAAGCGGCCCATAAGCTTTCCCATGTCTACCCAGAGATCCGTATATTCGCCGTTCTTTACATTGAACCGGTCGCGTTCCCTTCTCTCCTGGCCGAACGCGCGCACCACGCGGACTCCGGTAAGATTCTCCTGAACGATCGCGGAGACTTCGGCCTCGGTCTCGTCGCACTTTTTAAAGCCCTGCTCCATCTTCTTTCTGAAGATGACGATGTATGTGAAGATGAACGGCATCGGAGAAAGCGCTATCAGGGCAAGCTTCCAGTTCATGGAGAACATGAAATACAGAGCCAGCACCAGGTAGATGCTGATCCTTAAAAGCGTCGTAAGCTGCTCCGCCACGAACCTTCTGACCATATCCACGTCTGTGGTGCAGCGCTGGATGATGTCTCCAGTGTGGTTCTTCATGTGCCAGTTGTACGGCAGGCGTTCAATGTGCGCGAAAAGCGTGTCGCGCATGGTCTTTACCAGGGTTTCGGATGCTTTTGTATTGAAAACGCGCTGTCCGTACTGCGCGATGACCTTTACGACCGTGACTGCGAGAAGTCCCAGCGCCATTATCCAGAGGTGTTCGCCAAGATAGGAAAAGCCGCCGACTCTGTCCACAAGAGCGTTGACCCATGCGGGGAACGTGCTCGGCTTTCCGCCGATAGCGTTGTCCACGGCGGCCTTTATGATCTGGGGATCCAGCATCTCCATCACAGAAGCGAGCGCAGCACAAACTACACCTCCCAGGAAATAGGCTTTGCTGCCCTTCAGGAAGTTCCATACCAGTCCGTAATCGCGCTTTTTCTGTGCCTTATCTTCCAATGAAAATCCTCCGTATTTTGCGCATGACAAAATAAGTCTCGCGTAACAGAGGGATTATATAACAAAAATTAAAGACAATCAAGCAGGATATAGCATGATATTTAATTAACTTGCCGTTTTGGAAAAGAATCTGTCGAGCCCGGATATCAGCTTGTCCAAAGGAATTTCCGGGTACTGTATGACGAAAAACCGGCCGGAATCCCCGGGGGCGTTCTCCACGTAAAATTCGGAAAGCATGGGAAGATCCAGGCCGCATTCCCTGAGCCTCTGCTTCAGCGGAAGTCCGTAAAGGGTATCAGCCGTTTTCTCCTGACCTGCTGATCCTGATATACGCTTTCCCGGACAGATCCCAAGAAGGAAATGAAGGCCGGAATCGGACTGGCGCAGCTCGATGAGCTCCCTGTCTTCATAAGGCTTGAGCGCGGCCATAAATTCCTGTCTCAGGACCCTGCAGTGTTTCTTCATGCGCCTTAAGTGCCTTTCGTAATACCCTTCCGATATGAATTTTGCCAGCGTTAGCTGGTCAAACGACGGCACGGCGCAGCTGTAGGAGCCCATCTTGTCCTGCCAGG
>JAEEGL016071549.1_pt1 | contig 22680 bp, 22 predicted proteins | sample 9134231 | NCBI WGS metagenome assembly JAEEGL01 (sample SAMN16246548, study PRJNA631951) | gut metagenome | biome: gut microbiome; feature: rumen; material: fiber-attached | host: Bos | place: Iran: Karaj | collected 2018-10 | reverse complement strand
TATAAAAACATATATCACAAAAATGACATGAAATAGCAGAATACAGCAAAATATGGTTTTGGGGAGATAACATATAAATATCGGGACGGGAGGTTTGCAGCGGGAGGCTTGGACACCCTCCCGCGGGTCTTTTCTCTTAAGAATTCTCTGTAATGACATTGGCGTTGACATGAGTAACCACTGTGATATATTAAAAAATCAAGAAGCAATACTTTATAAACAGCAAAATAATAAGTAGAGCAAAGAAGGAGCTGATTTTGATGAAGAGCATATGGAAGAGCAGAACAGAAGGAAAGATTCAGGAAAATGCAGGAATGCCCGACAAAGCTACCGCCTCGCTTGAAAAAGATGACAAATTCAAGATTGATAACTATATCAACGGGCTGAGGGACTTCATTTTATGCTGCAATACTCCTATGACGATAGCGATACAGGGAGACTGGGGAACTGGAAAGACAAGTATTATGGAGATGACACTTAACGAGATAGATGCTCTTGTTTCAAAGGAACCCGAACGCGGCTCTGTAACAACTGTAAAATTCAACACATGGGAGCATTCTCAGTTTAACCTTGCGGATCAGCTTCCTTTTGTAATGGTTTTCGATTTGATTACGCAACTGAGTGATTCGGCAGGTCTTAAGGTGAAGGATCTTTCACCTGAGAGACAGCAAGATGTCAAATCATCAACTGAAAATATAAAGAATATCGTTGCATTGTTGGCATCGTTTACCATTGGTGTGGCAACAAGAGGTCAGGTCCAGTTTGGCGGTGATCTCACACAGGTATTTCCAAATCTGAAGAAGGATGAAAAACCGGAATTATCTCAGCTGGTTTCAAAAATCAGCGAGATAAAAGACATGTTTGAGATGGTGGTGAACTCGATTGCGCCCGGAGATAAGGACAAGCTTGTAATCTTCATCGATGATCTCGACAGACTTGATCCCGCTAAAGCGATAGAGGTTTTGGAAGTGCTGAAGAATTTCCTTGACTGTAGGAAGTGCGTATTCATACTCGCAATCGACTACAAGGTTGTTCAAAGAGGCGTGAAGGTAAAGTACGGCGCTGATTTTGATGAAGAAAAGGCGAAGAGCTTTTTTGATAAAATAATACAGGTTCCGTTCCAGGTTCCTGTTGGAAGCTATGACCTTAACAATTTCATAGAGGCATGTTCCGAAGATATTGGCTTGGAACTGGCCGAATCAACGCCTAGATTCGTTGAACTGGCTAAGGCAAGTGTAGGGCGCAACCCTCGCGCTATAAAGCGGATCTTTAATGCACTTTTGCTATCAAAGATGGTTGCTGACAATACAGAAGAGAATAAGAAGGTGTTTAACGAGAAGCACAGCATTGAGCTGCTTTTCGCAATCCTTTGCCTTCAGCAAGCGAGTACGAAAATCTACGACTATATAACTGTTAATCAGGATGACATTAGTGCAGAGAATCTGGAAACACTTAAATCGCTTGATATAGTTCTTATTAATAATGAACTTGATATAGATATGACACAAGAAGAACTAGAGAGGGTTGGAGGATTTATTACTCAGCTATACAAGCTAATCGATGCTGACAATAATGGGATATCTGAAGATGAAATGAAACTATTTCGGACGGTTTTGTCATGTTCAGCTGTGACAGGGCAGGTAAAGGAGGAAGGTAGAGGTAGCAATACCGTTAATTCTGTAGCGGATCTGAAGTTTCAATATGACAAGAATAAATCCACTGAACAATTTGAGTTCATCATCAAGATAATAGAAGAAGTAGCCAGTGAAGGGCACATATCATTTACTAACTGTAATAGCGGTTACGTTAAAGTTACCGGAGACTTTAATCAGAGGGGAACATCTTACTGCACGATAAATGAACTTGCTGATGGCGTTAAGGTCTATCTGACAGTGCCAAACAAGAATGATTTTAAGAAGCTTGACGACGATTTGAAGGAAAAGATATCAGGAGATAATTCGGTTTACCAGATAAAAGACCGGGATATTATCATGTATATGAATAAAATGGATAGTGATGATAAGGTCAACGACTTCAAGAGGATTCTCGGTTTGTGCTACAACGAATATAAAAAGAAGGTAAAGAACTAATTATCGATTGAATATGCTGGATGGTAATGAATTCGAGGGAAGGATCTCAAAAGGTATACCTTACGAAATACGCCAATATTAGCAAAAAATAAAGTCCCAAAAGGTTCAGTATGGAATTTTGGAATATAGACCAAAATGCACCGACCTTTTGGGACACTGTTTTACTTACCGGTATAATCTCTTACAGTGCGGTAGAAAGAGCTTCTGCTCATGTTAAGTTCCGTCATGGCTTTTTTGGCTGTGATCTCTCCTGCCTTCCAGCGATCATATATGATAGGAAAATCCTTGGGGATCGTCAGAGCAGGACGTCCGAGATGCTTGCCTTTAGCTTTGGCAGCATTGATGCCTTCACGTTGCCTGCGCTTGATCGTCAAACGCTCCTGCTCAGCAATACTGGACAGGACCTCAACCAGAATATTAGTGATCATTTCCAGAATCCAATCCTGCCCTTCGGGAATTTCAATCATGGATGTAGGGAGATCAAGTATCTTGACTCTGATCTTTCGCTCCTTGAACCATTCGAGCTCATGCTTGATATCATTTTTGTTACGAGATAGCCGATCAAGCGATGTGATGAAAAGAGTATCTCCTTCTCTTAACCCCAACGCACCTTTCAAAGCTTGGTATCCGGGGCGATCAGTATCTTTACCACTGGCTTTGTCGATAAGAATATTCTCCGCAGGAACATATTTTTTCAAAGCAACTATCTGCCGGTCAGTGTTCTGCTCCTGCGAGGAAACCCGTGCATATCCGTACTCCATAATGGCACCTCACGCACACATAGAAAGCTGTCTGCTGGTACCATCGAAATAGTAGCAGTGGGTTGAAAGGATATCTTCAGGGGAAAGAACGCTTCTGTTTACATCCCGTATCATGTCATTGAGCATCCGGGGTTCGATGGTATCATCATCCACTAATATTGCTTCATGAACGCTGCTGGGAATGATGAAGAACGATCTTCCACAATAAGGAGCAGGCATTCTATCCAAGTCGAGAAGATGGGCTGCACCGAACATCTTTGAACGATTGCTAAGGACGTGCATGTTGCAGGGCTCAGGTACTTCTATATCTTTTGATGATGAATTAGGAAGAAAGCCGCGCAATACATCAGCCATATTCTGAACTTCCAGCCCGTCATTATTTCGGAGATTGGTTAATGCCTGCTCATGTAGCTCATCTATGGTGATACCGAAACCTTCGAACAATTGATTCGTAATCTTAACGTTAGCCTCCCCGGCGTGCAAGGATCCCAGCTTTATATAGTAAATTACTGAAAGGTCGAGGAAGGGCGTTGAGACCAGCTTTTCCAACATTTCCCCATTGCTATCAGTATGTACCAGTAAGGGATAGATATATCCGGAAGCAGTGTCCCAATCTGAAAGCAACTTTGTCATATCATAGATTTCAGGGGCTATTTCGTTATGTTCCATTATGTCGATGATCTGACCCACTATATCCTCCATCGCCATTTCACCCTCAGTATACTTGTCGAAAAATCCGTTCGCGTACATTACCGGATTGATGCGGCGATCTTCATCTTTATGGATGATATTGATACCATCAAGATGCTGATCGTTCAGCTTTACAACATCTGTAAACCTAATCTCGGCGTCCTCACCATAGAAATCCTTGAGTGCAGTTAATAGTTCTTCCTTGAATTTGTCGTATGTCATTTCTGTTCTCCTTTCAAATAAAAAGAGGACTCCCGAATTGGGAGCCCTCATGGGTTGTTAGTTCTTATGCGGCAATTTCAACTTCTTCGTTCTGTGCAGTGAACATATCGTCAGATATCTCTTTTTTGATGGTTTCATCAAGCGTCAGCGCTCTTTGGAAGTCCGTTCTTATGGGTGCGTACTTAAGAGCCTGCTTTATGACCGTCTTCTTAGCCATCTCCTCGTAGTTGGTTTTCCATGGACTATAACTGGAGTCAAAGGCCTTGCTATATGTCTTGGCGTAAACATCCATATCTGCCTTGCTCATTACAGAGAATCCGAACCCTCCGTTTACAGTACGGAAGATGCCATAAAAATATACAACTTCACCTCGGTCGGAATAGGCTGGACGGTGTACGAGCTTAGGTTCGAGTCCAAATTCATACTCAAATGCATCATTCTCATATACTGCTTGCGCCTGTATCGTCTGCATCTGACCGTTACGATAAGCCAGATCTATCAATCCCTTATATCCGACCTGGAACTGGACTTCCAACTGGCCCTTATTCTTATAAGGGATCAGATAAGCCTGTCCAAGCGGGGTGTTAGGCTCTAATCCTAACTGTGCTGCATTCATTAGAGCGGCTAAAAAACTCATCGGTGTACACTGCCGCAGAGCAGGAGTGTTGTTGAGGGCACTAAGAGCGATCCTTGTAAACCGTTCCGGGGTCAATACCGAAGGTAGTGCTTTCTTTATCTCAGGCATCATTGCCTTCACCATATCAGGTATAGTCATGTTTTTGGTAAGTTTTACGCTTCCGTCATCTTCTGAAGCAGCAACCTGGACAGCAAGTGCTTCTTTAACATCTATTTTTTCCATTGTAATGATCACCTCCTATTACGCAGCAACACGCTTAACAACGAATCTGCGCGAACTGCTTTCCTTTGCGTATTTGTCGTACATTTCAGGGTTCTCGGACTTGAAGAGTTTAGTATCCAGTCGTTTGGAAACTGTGCTGAGCCATGAAACCCTATAATCACCGGCTGTTCCGTACCCCGCGTCTTGAAGTTCCATTTGAATTCTCTGGTCAATCGAGGACTTCTCCTGTTCAAGCTTGTCAATAAGCTCAACGAGCTCCTCGCGACGCTTAAGTGCTGAATCGTAACCAAGTAGCTGTATAGTCTTTTCTTTATCAGATTTGAAATACAGCTTTGATATCTGCTCAGAGCAGTCTTTTGTACCGTCAGGATCCGGCATAACACGTTTAAGTATATTCTCGTTCCAGAATTTCTCTTCGATTGTGATTAAGTTGGCGATAAGCTCCTCATCACGCTCGATCTTCCGTATGATAAAGTCCCTGCCGTAGATGAGTGCGGCGATGTACCAGCAATCGTATCCGCTGACAGCAAGATAATGCTGGCATTGCATCAGATAGTGCAGAGGTATATCGTCCTCGTTCCATTTATCCGCTGAGTATGGGCTCACGGTCTTACATTCGAGACCCGCTTTTTCCCCTACTATAAGTCGATCAAAATCCGCAAGCATAAAAGGATATTCCTCATTATAGTAGACGGCATTAGCCCTTCTAACCTTAAGCCCCGTGGCTTCCTCAAATCTGGAAGCAACATATTCCTCAATGTCTCGTCCCTGCCGCATGGCTTCATTATCATATTCTTCAACCTCATCATTGATTTTATCCTGGTAAACGCTAAATGCTGATACAAAAGGATTCATCCCGCAGATTGCACCTGCGTCCGTGCCTGTTATACCCTGCTTCCTGTATCTTAGCCATTCGCTCTTATCCAGTCCTTTTGTTGAAACCAGTCTCTTCATAATGAACCTCCTCGTGCTATGCTGCACATACCATTTTATATGCCCTGTCTATAAGCGGATTGCCGTCGATTGTCCTGGAGAAAAGGGTTTCCTTATAATTTGATGATCTCCTTATCGGATCCGCGTGAGTGGCAAAATCTGATACGGCGTTTATGAATCGATAAGCATTTTTCCCGATATGGAAGAGATCGGGCGCGTCATAATAACGTCTTGAAAGGTCGCTCCGCATTCTGTGTATGTTGTTTCTGTGACGGGGCGTAGCATTTTCCTCCATAGGAAGGAGTAGTTCGATCATGTCAGAAACCTCGCTATCAGCAAGGCTCCTGCTGTTTAATGATTCAAATTCCCTGCCCAGAGCTTCCATATATTTGGAACTCATCAACAGGGTATCCCTTGCCTCCTTTACCTTTTCGGCAACATCCCCTGTATGGATCATTGAAAAACATCGATCTGCAGTATTGAGAGCCAGATTAAGTGTATTATTGCAGACCACTCGTACAGGTGTTATAGCCACCTTTACTGCCCCTGATCCGTCGTGAGTGTTGGAGAAAACCAGATAAGGGCTGATCTGTTCACCGGAGATTATATACTCTTGCGGGAGCTTTGCGAGAATCCATACCTTGCGGCCTCCCATAAGGGATCCGGCTGTTTCATAGCGAACGCCTTCTCCGAGAAGTTCGTCCGTAAAAGCGAAGGCTTCGCTGTTCTGTACGACCTTATACCTGTCTGTAACAACGCCGAGTACCTTATTATCTGTACTTCTTACGTTAGCGCGGTATCCCGGTATTGCTTCGCCGAAGTTTGTAAAGATAGGCTGTTGCGTCACCTGCCAGTCAAGTCCCGCAAGCCTTAAGGCTTCTGTTGAAGCAGGCGCATTAGCTACTATGGTGCCCAGTCCATGCCAGGGTTTTTCGCGTGTTGAATACATTGTTTCTACATTGGCTGCCATTTTATATCCTCCTTTTCAAATTAAAAATCCCGGCAGTTTTCACTGCCGGTTCAATGCTTCAAAAGTATAGTATGTAGCTATTATAGAGGATAATTACGCGCCATATTGCCGCAATTACTTAACCATCATCAGGATCGTTTGAGACTTCAAACAGGTCGCCCACCGGGCAATTCAGAATCCGGGCAAGAGCTTCGATCGTTTCGAACCGTATCTGCTTGGTCTTATTCTCGATGATGCTGTTAGTGTTCTGATAACTGTATCCGAGTTCCTTGTACAGCCAGTACTTTGAGCGTCCTTGTTCTTCAAGTATCTCCTTTACGCGCAGTCGAATCATATCAACACCCCTTTCGTCAGATTATACAAAATGGGGCAGAATGGCGTATATGACGTATGCATAACTGATGTAAACATGATATAATTGTTATGCAAATAATAACGAGCATACGCGAAGAACTAGGCATTTTAGGAAAATTAAGGGCGATGAAAGATGGAGTGTTTAACCGGAAATGAGGATAAATCAATGTTACATGGCTGTCATCGATTTTTATTATCAGAAGTGACATAATGTGACCACCCTTTTGAGTATAGTGTATTTGGAAAGGATAATTAGGATGGTAGATATAGATTCGGGCAAAATTACCCGCATACTTGATATCTATTCACAGCTGACAGACGGGAAACTTGTGAGCAAGCAGGAGATAGCAACCAAATACGGAGTGAGTTCGCGGTCGATACAGCGTGATTTTGAAGATATAAGGCAGTATTTGCTCAATAAGACAGCCGAGAACGGATATGAGGATGATCTTATATATGATTATAAACAGAAGGGATATCGGTTAGAGTATGTAGATCGCATGAAATTTACAAATGCTGAAATCCTTGCAGTCAGCAAGATCCTGTTGGGATGCCGGGCATTCACGAAGAAAACCATAGATGGCATGCTTGAAAAACTCATAGGAAGCTGTGTACCGGAAAGAAACAGGCAGATAGTCCATGAAATGATCATGAACGAAGAATATCATTATATCCCACCACAGCACAACAGTGAATTCCTGGATAAGCTTTGGACTTTGGCGCAGGCTATAAATGATACAAGAGTTATTGAGGTTAAGTATAAGCGCCTTAAGGATAAAGCGGTAAAAACAAGACGGATAGAACCATTGGCGATAATGTTTTCGGAGATGTACTTTTATTTGTGCGGTTTTATCGAAGAAATTGATAAGGAACAGGAATTCAGCAATATTGACGATCCTTATCCGACAATATACAGGATAGATCGAATCCAAAGCATAAGGGTGTTGGAAGACAGATACCGTATCCCGTACCGTTCCCGCTTCGAAGAAGGAGAATTTCGTAAGCGCATACAGTTCATGCAAGGAGGTAAGCTGAGACGGATTAAGTTCATATATTCCGGTTTGTCAATAGAATCCGTATTGGATCGGTTCCCAACAGCTAAGATTCTTGATGAAGAAGACGGTAAATACACAATACAGGCAGAAGTGTTTGGCGATGGCGTAGATATGTGGCTTAGAAGTCAGGGTGACAATGTTTCAGTATTAAAAGGGTAGCATATGGATCGTATAAATGATAACGAAGACAAAAAGAAAAAAATGATCAAACAGGAAGAGATAGATATAGCTTCTGGTCTTTCGGTTGCGGAATCTGCCCGTATGTCTGCGGGGCAGGCGAACAGGAAATATTATAAGCCACAATATAATCCGGAGACCAGAAAAAAACTATATGATGACGGGAAAGCACGTTATGGAGCAAAAAAGGCTGCGTTTGGTTCAGGAGAGGTAGTACACGACCCTGTAACAGGTAAGGAATTAGTTATGAAACAGCGGGACGCTAAGCTTAAATATGGCCCCGATTATCAGAACCATGTGGCAGAGGCAGATCATATAGATCCGTTGAGTCAGATTTACGATAGAGTCGGGGATAAACCGTTTTTATCCCCTGAAGACATAAAAGATATAGCAAACCGCCCCGATTGTTTTCAAATGCTTTCAAAAATTATTAACCAAAGCGGGAGAATGGGAAAGGGATGCCAGTCAAACGAGGAATTAGCGAATAATGAAGAGGCAATGCAGCTGTTAGCTGAAAAATTCAACATTGATAAACAGGGAATAGAGGAGATTAAAGAAAGACTGCGAAAAACCGGAAAAGAAGCTGTAGCAAGAAATAACAGAAGATTTGTCGGAAGAGGAGTAAAAAACGCAGCTAATACATTTCATGAAGCTGGTATGGAAAGCGCTCAATACGCGGCGATTACTTCCGGGGCTTTGGTAGGGATCACTAACATAGTTGATGTGATCCGTGGCGACAAGGATTGTGAAGAAGCAATATCAGATACGGTCAAAATAACAGCGAAAGCAGGGATCTCAGGGTATGTAACCGGCGGCGGATTAACAACATTGCAACATACACTTTCATATTCTAAAAGTGCTTTTATTAAATGCCTGTCTGAGTCAAATGTACCGGGGAAGATTATAACGGCTGTAATGACAACCGGAGATTCAATAAAGAAATACTGTCAAGGAGAAATAACGACAGATGAATGCATGCTGGAAATAGGTGAAAAGGGCATGGGCATGATTACCACCGGATATACAATGGCTGCAGGTCAGGCCCTTATTCCCATACCGATTGTTGGATGTGTTGTAGGTGCTTTGGTGGGATCTGTGCTTTCAAGCAATATATATAGTGGATTGATTGGTAAGCTTCAGGAGAGAGAATATGAGCATGAAGAACGCATGCAAATGATCAAGGAAGCGGAGTCAGCAGCAGAAATGTCCAGATCATACAGGAAACAGCTGGAAGAATACCTTGAAGAATATTTTGCGGATTATAAAAACTGCTTTGATGAGGCATTGTCAGATATTCATACAGCACTTGCTTCCGGAGATGCTGATTTAGCTATAAAGGGAGCAAACAAGATTACAAGCAAGCTCGGTGGAAAAGTTGAATATGAAACGGTTGATGAGTTTAAGGATTTTCTGTTTGATGGAAATACTGATAGATTATAGGAGGTGGCTATGAGTTTGATAGGTGGAGCAGCATTAATTGCAGGCCTCGTAGGTGCAGGAAGTCATATTTCGGCCAGTGAGAAAAATGATGAGGCTGATTCGATAGTAAGAAATGCCAAGAGGAGTATTGAAGAAGAGCAGAAATATCTGGATTCATATAAGCGCGAGATGGGAGAGTCGCTTGTAAGACTTGGGAAATGTAAGAAAGAGGTTCTAGATAATTCCATCCAGACATTTATTACGGCATACGAACGGGTAAAAGCAGTTGAATTAACTGATTCTTTCGGGATTAGTGAATTATCAGATTTTTCAATAGATGATAAGGATATTACCCAGTTACAGCAAATGGAAAATTTGTATTCTTCTGCCGTATCGAACGCTGTAGCAGGTGCGGCGGTTGGGTATTTTATGGCTTTAGCCGCCAGCGGATCACTATCACTTGTTGCCGGCGGGATGTCTGTTGCCGGGTCCGCTTTGGCAATGGGAGATCTAGCATTAGCGGCAGGAATAGCCGGGTCGACATTATCAATAGGTGCAATATTATCTCCTGTTGGAATAGCAGCAGGACCAATAATGTTATTCACAGGACTGTCAGCTAATTCTAAGGCGGAAGCAAATCTGGAGCGTGCTGAGGTCACAAAAGCACAATCAAATGCGACCATAGAGGAAATGCGGATCAAGGAAACAATGTGCAATGCGATAAAAACAAGGTCGGATATGTTTTATGATCTTTTGACTGAGTTAGATTCTATTTTTGCAGAATGTGTAGATAAACTTAATAAGACCACATTGGAGATACAGAAACGGGTCGGGGATAAAACAATAACTGCAGATGACGTTAATCGTGATGAATTGGAACTAATAGCGGTAACTCGTTCGTTGGCCGGGGCTGTTAAAGCCGTTATTGATGTTCCGCTTTTGACAGAAAAGGAAACCCTGACCGAAGAATCCCTGAGTTTATATGAAAAATCCAGTGAAGTAATACCGCATTATCGTAAAGCTTCGAATAAGGTCAATAAATTGATCTGTTGCCCGTCCTGTGGAGAGAGAATATCTCCGCGTGCAACAAAATGTCCTAAATGTAAGCACGATATTAGTCAGTGTATCAACAATCGATAGCAATACGTAGATAAAAATATATAGAATGAAAGGAGTATTTGGTATGGCTTTAAAAAAATGTCCAGATTGTGGCAAGATGGTATCATCAAGGGTTGATGCATGTCCTGAATGCGGTTGCCCTGCGGAGTATTTTGAAGAGGTAGTCCAGGAAAATGTAGCTGAAACTGCTAGTAATGGTGCTTCCGGTGGTCAAAAGGAAGGATTCAAGAAACATGCGTTATCCATAGAAAAAGTGGATGATATCTATGTTTTATTTATGGTGGACGATGATGGTAAGGAGATCAGGATATCCGAGAACAAGAATGGGCTATCAGCCATCGGCTATCTTGAAACTGAGCAATATGTTTTCTATATAATGGATAAAGTGGAGTACGGTTATTCTCCGAAAAGTCATGCATGTATCACATCAAGTTTCGAAAGAAAACTGTTTCGATATGATAAATCTACAAAAAACAGAAAATGTATACGAGAGAAATTTAATTGTAGTGCTAATCGCGGAGGTTTTGATCTGGAAAAATCATGTAATAATGATGAACAACGATATCTCTTTGCAACAAACAATTTGTTGCTCTATCAGGATTATACTGGTTTGCATCGCATGGATTATGATGGTGGAAATGACAGAATAATTATCGAGAAAATAATAGGTATTTGTTGGATTCATAATGGTATTATCTGGTATCATGTCGATGTCGATCACAGTGGAATAGGATTATATTCACTAATTGACAAATCACAACAGATTGTAGATTACAGTGTAAAAGGTCTTTGCACAGATGGAAATATTGTTTATCTGTGTAATAGTGGAAAGATTAGTCGGATGAATATCGACGGAACGGGCAAAGAAGAAATAGCAACATGCTCATTTGAAAGCATTATTGTTGGTGTCTATGACATGAAGATTGAAAATGGAAACTTAATCATCACAGCAGGTAAGGGTATTGATAATAAGCATTATGAAGTTCATAAAGGCGACAGGTTCATGTTTAGTTAGAAATGAAGAGTAAAAACGAAGGATTTCGTTAATATACTATTATATTGTAGCATGAAGACAGGCAGGGCTTAACGGCTCTGCCTTTTCTGATGGGAAGGAGGATAGCATGAAGAAGATAATTGAGATCATAATTAGAGTTTTCCTTGGTACATAAGGAAGCAAGTAGTAATCTGTGGTGAATTATGCCGGTAACAGACAGAATTATATCACGTAAAGGGCGGGATCTTTACCGGGTTTCGCCCTATTAAAACCAGATATCAAAAAATATGTGAAAGTGACAAGATGTGTCCACCTCTTTTTTTATAATTGGTTTAGAAGCTGATGATAAGTACGCGCTGTTACTGAAATAGATCACGCCGCAGAAGTTCAGACAGGAGGAAATAATATATGAACAAGAAACATATCATTATTGGACAGAAGAAGTATGATTACGACAAATTGGAAGCAGAGTCCTTAATAGAAAAAACGGATAAGGATACTGAAGCCAAAGGTATTACAGAGGAAGCTTTGGAGAATGGGATTCAGACAACGGAGACTGAAACAATCATCGAGTCTCTTGAGGAGGAGCTTGAGCGAATGGAAGCCGAGTATCAGGAGCAGATAAAGAAAGATTGGTTAAAGTTTCGCGTTCACGTGGCAGAGCATGAATTCAGTATCGCTATTACGGATGCAAATAACTATGATGGAGATTCGTTTACATTAGCGAAATGCAAAATAGATGCCAGCTCAATGCTCCGAAATATGTACAATGAAGCAAATGATGTCATATCGTCGGAAATATTCCGAGATAAGGCATTTAATGAGATCGTTGACTTCGCTGAAAATAGGTTCGATGCGGAAATGATCCAGGCAAAAAAAGAATTGCAAGAGGCTCAGACAAAGAATTTAGAGAAATTGTTTGATATAGAGGAGTTTAAAACTGAGATAAAAAAGAATCTTGGATCGATCAAGAAGCCACAGCTAAAGCCGTTTTGCGATTATTACAGGAAGGTTGAATTTGAAAGCGAGTATGGTGATTATGAATGTGGCGATATGGATGAGCCTATCGGAGGTTTATTTAACCGTCTAAATAAGCGCTGGAACTATAATGCCTATGATGCATATTCAGAAATAAAGAATGATTTCATAGAGGCTGCAGAAAAGTATGCTGAGATGGCGACCAAGGTGGCAGTATCTGCACTTAAGAAGCGTGTAGAATGGCGTGAGGAAATCAGGCTTGCAAGCTGATATTATAGCGCAGAGAGTTAAAAGAGTAGGTTGAGATGTGCCGGAGCTTATTATCAGCTCCGGCACTTTGTGAAAGGGATGGTGAAAAATGTTAATAGCAGTAATGGAATCAGCGCACCCGCCTGTGGAGTTCAGGAAATTCTGCTTTGGGATGCGGGTTGGCTCCATAGACAAAAATACCGTAGTAGAAACTGAATTGGATCCTGATAACAAAGTAAGACTTCTATTGCTTAATTACGAGGAATGCAGCTGGACAGAAAATAAGAATATTACTGAAATAATTCTTGGAGAATCCGGGATGGAGATTGTTCAGCCCATGGGATTCTGTCTTAACAGAGGACAGAGGGACAGGCTAAAGGAAATATTCTCTAAACAGCAATATTACGGGATGACAGGCTGGGAGTTTACCAAGGTATTTATTGAAAATGCGAGTAAAGAAAGGGGTATACCTATACCAAAGTACGTTGAGCCGGATTTTGATATGATTCCCATATTAGAGGAGGGAGCCAGAGGTCTGTATGACAGATGGTATTCGGGATCTGAGAGAGGCTGTGCCCTTCATACATGCCTTAATGTTGCATTGGGTAACAATGCATTTGCTTTTGCGATGGCTAACGATGATCAGCTACCGGAGAAGCTATATTTTAAAGTCTATGAATTTGTTCAACCGGTTATGGGGCGTGAAGTAATGTATGCGGGAAAAGATGGCCCGACAATGGAATATGATACCGAGCCCTATGATGAAATCCGCAGATGGTGCCGGATATCGCTCGAAAGACCGGAATATATAACAGGTATGGATGAATGTATGATCCTGACAAAGGAACAGCGGGAGAACTTTAATAGGGCTGTGAGAGAAGAATGGCCGGAAATAGTTAATGACTATAACAGTTTTGTTTCACACGGCAATGATGCGGTTGCGGATATAACAGAGGATTACGAGATCCCTGATTATTCAGGGCTTGCGGTAGAGGAGGTGATGTAGATGCCATCATATATGTGCCGGGATGGAAGGTCATATCTTGATACTGATATTATTGACAATATAGGCATAGGACTCATAGACGGACATGTGAAGGTTTACTGTTCTGTATATTTTGGCTATGAAGAGGATGATGACTGGAAAGGTGTTTTTCCAATTCTATATATCAATGACAGCGATAATTACATAGGACAGACATATATATATTTTGATAAACCGGAATACTTTGATTATTATCGGAGATTTTCTCTGGACGCAGATCTGCGAAGGAAACTCTGCCAACTACTTACCGAAAAGCAGTTTTATGGTATGAGCGGATGGGAATATTGCATGAAAAGTATAGAGCATGAATGCAGGATCAGGGAAATTGAGTTTAAACCGTATGCTATGCCGAATTATATGAAACTTCCTGTGAAAGAAGAGGGATATCGGACCAGGACAGAAAAAATGTATTGTGAAGGTCTTGGTGAGTACAGTTCTATCGAGAGTGATCCAATATACTATCTAGAAGACGGTCTGTATATTGTGACAGTACCGCTTAGGGAACCTTCATCTGTCGGCCATTATTTCAAGGTAATGCGTGTGGATATGAGCGATGAGGATGCCTATTTTGAGGAGCGGGATATTATTTCGTGGTGCCGCATTTCAATGGAACGCGCGGAGTATATTACAGGATATGATGAGAACATGATGCTTACTGATGATGAGATAGATAGGATGATAGCGGAATTTGAAAGAAAATATCCTGAATTTGTTGATAAGAACATGGAATCACATTGGCATAGGCTTGTAGATCTGTATGATAATGATTTCACTGTATTAGGAGCGGATGCAAGCATTGATCCGGAGATGCTAATGCCGGATTATACGAAGCTGAAATCAAAGCATGGATAATAACAGGATAGGATATGTATATGATTCAAGACCAAACAATGTTTGTGTATTGTAAGTGATGCATAGAAATAATAGGAAGGAGACGAAGTGAAGAAATATGATGTTTTCAACCCCGAGTATACTTTTGACACATTTGCGGTAAACACGAATAATTGCCTTGCGTACTGGGGGGCATTGGCAGTTGCCGAAATACCGGGAGAAGTATATAACCCTTTGTTCCTGTGTGGTTCTTCTGAACCACACAAGCAACAACTGATGCATTCTATAGGAAATTACATTTTTGAAAATCACCCGTCGCTCCGTATAACGTATGTTACTGATGAAGTGTTTGAGAATAGGCTGAGAGAAGCTTTTCTGGCAAAAATTAACGTACAGGGCATAATAGATATGATTTATGAAGACTATAAATTTGCAGATGTGATATTTATAGATGATATTCATTATTTTTCGAATACAGGTGAATTACAAACTGCGCTTCTGGGTATATTAGAGAGATTTTATCTGGAGGGGAAACAGATAATAGTATCGTCACACATATCTGGAAAAGACTTGTCTGGTATAAAAAGGATATTGAATCAAAAATATTTATGGAGTCTTATTGTAGATACTATGCCATAGATTATGAAGATTAGAATTTTGTGGGGTATGTGTATGGTTGATCTGGCTGATTTAAAGGATAATAATGCTGTAAAAAAATGGCTTGGATGTGCTTATGATGCTGTCGAGGACGATGATATAATAAACCGCATTATCAAGCTCGTAGAAGAGACAGGAGCTGACTATAAGGACATATCGTTCGAAGACGAACGGATAATGGAATTGTTCAAGGTGAATGAATATAAAAAATGTGCACCTGGGAGCGTGGATCTTCCTGAGTTCAGAGGTGAACATGTGCAGAAGGAGATTGTGAAACGAAGACCGGAATCGTTTGATGACCTTACTGATATTCTTATGGATCTTCATACCTGTGCGCCGGAAGATAGGGACTGTATCCGCACTCTTATGACTTTGATTTGGTTACTTGCTTGGTTTAAGGTATATTACCCGGAGGAATATCGTGTGAACGTTGATGATTTTGAGGCATTTAGGGTTCATATGGTTCCGGGATACAGCAGGGTACAAACAGAGATACTTTTTAAATATGTTCGTAATGATAAAGTGCGTGAGAAACTGGATCGGACATATCTGGATGTGACAGAGCTCCTAAGGATAATTGATAATGGATATGTGGATATCCATGCGAAATTGGAGAGCATAAGGATGATGAAGTTGGAACTGGAATACTTGAAAACGAAGCATCCGACAAGGTCACTAGGTCCAAGGGATGGGAGGGGATATAATCCGGATGTGTATGTTATTGCTATGGAGAAACTGTATGCAAAAACGATAGATCTGTTGTCGGGGAAAAAGCAACGTAGCATATTTACCGCTCAGTACGCATGGATAGCAAAAAGTGATAGCAATAGTCATATAGAAGATGCGCTTGACATTGAGAAAGAAAGTGAATTCGCTGTTTTTGACAGTTTTGAGGAGGTGAAAAACTATTTAAAAGAATACCATGATCCCGAGGAAGGAATTGAGGAGCTCAATATAGACGTTATAACCGTGCCGGAAAATGCCCCTCATGCTGAGCCGTTATACGTGGTTATTCATTATGACGGAAAAGATATCAATATATTCCATCAGTATTACAAAGATAATGGTAAATGCCTGGGTCTGTCAGATGAGGAAGCTGAACTGGTTGGAGAGATCACAGATAATTCTGATGTGAGGTACGAGAAACTCCCCTATGACTATGGCAGCTATATTAAGGTAAAGCTCCCGTTGATGAAGGAACCGTATATCGGGCAGTTGTATATGCACATGGACTATTTCCATAATTGGTATAGCTTTCTTTATGATATTGACGAATTCTGTGAAGGTGATTTTATAGACTTGTCGTATCACTCCATGAATTGCAGTATCCTTGATTATGCGACTTGGGACTGGATCAGCGAGGCGTCAAATGAAGAGGTTGAGGAATTTAGAAGAAAAAGGAGAGAAGTCAGTATATGAACAAGCAGGACGCGCTGAAGAAATTGTCAGCTGTGCTTAAGCGGATAGATACAGACAGCCGTGATAAGCAGAAAAATGAAGCGTGGACCAAGCACGCCCAGATAGTCCGCGGGAACCCGGTGAGGGTGTATGAAGGATTGAGCTTTGTTATAAGGCAATAGTACCGACAATCGCTTCTTACTATATGAATCATTGGATTTGACGCTCTGCTGCAAATTGGCATAGTTGATGGAAGAAGCATTAGTTATGACTATTCTTGCCTTTAGGATGTATAAACGTGCCCAAGTTTTTGAGGAAAAAATATTTTAGAATAGCAAATAACGCTTAATATGTGGGAAAAACCTATTATCGAAAATTATATTTCAGTAAAACTTGGGCACTAATGTATCGAAGTGGAGAGATTGCGCCAGAGCCTATTTTAAGTACTTGCTATAGATAGCCCTGATTGCATGGGCTCTTAAATATCTTATTGCATCATCATCTTTATTCTCTTTATCGGTGAAAATATCCGTTGATAGAGGGTTCGGAGATAGATTTGCCGGTGTGCCTGATTTGAAGAATGCACTGTATAGAGGACCAATACTATCTAATCCTTGAAAATCAATGGTCTGCTCCTGTGTGCAGGTGAATAGGTCTAGCCCCTTGTTTCTGTCGGTATTCGGCAAAATTATGGGATGCATTATAGTATCGGCGTTATTGGAGATATATTTGCCCAGAACAGTAATAGCTTTCGCATAAACTTCTTTGTGATCGTATTGATCCTTTTTCATATTGTTCTCAGTTGTTTGAAGGAGCATCAGCACAATGTACCAACTACATACCGGAATAAGAATATTCGACAGAAAGAAAATCATATAATCTACTTGCGTAAGCCAACGTTCAAATGTGAAGTATTTGTATCGGGACTCTATCGGGATAAAAGGCATTTTTAATCCAAGTGGAAGTGATGCCGACAGATCCATTCTATTCATAAGATCCATGCCGGTGATAGTTCCTGTGTTTGCAGGTATGTAATCAAAAGCAAATCTGACAAGCGGTATACGCCCTAAAGCATTTGGAAGGTCTGACAGTTTGGATAATATTTTAATCACATCCTGACTACCGAATCTATAATTGGTTTTTTCCTCAGCATATTTAATATTGTCGAGAATACTGTAAAATAGACCAATGTTAGTGATTCGCTCAGCAAGATAGCAATGATAGATTTTGTCTATATCATTGTTATGTCTTGTTTTTGGCGATGTTATAAGCTCTTTGTATACTTCTTCTAATATTTCGATGTCATCGTAGCAGTAGGGACGTGATGGGTCAAAAATGCGCTTTATCCTATTGAGCTTGATTTTACAAAGGCTGTTATATACGGAGGAGTATATCGGATAGTAACTATATGCTTTTATTCCTGACTCTGGAGGTATGGCGAGTTGAGAAAACACAGGGATTTTGGCTCTTTCTGCCCATTTTTTGTTCATGTCAGTAGCATCGCTGTTTTTTCCTTTGCATATACGGTTTTTCGCATATTTGTTTAGATTAATGGAAGCCTCTTTTTTGACGACATCATAAATATCTATCACTCCTAAAATGCTGTATGATGTAGCATAAATGCCGCCTGATAATACATGCATTAATATATGAAAAGCCTCGATTATAGAATCATTGAAGATAATTTCGTATAGTTCTGTGGTTCTGGAGGACGCTTGCTTAATTCGCGGAAAACGTTGCTTTTTTTCGGACACCTTCTTCTCTTTATAAAGAGAGCGTATGTTGTCCGTGCACATTTCAGGGTTATTTTCGTTAAGGTTTATTTCATCAGAGAGGTCTTGACCAAAGAATATCAAATCATTTCCGTTTGTGAGTTGCTTGCAAATACTCTTGCATGTGCCCTTTAAGCATGGAACGAGTTCCGGATCATCGATATTCTTTAGAGGCGTTTCATAATCAAGGTGAAGGGAATATCGTAATATGCCCTCTACTTGGCGGCGGTATGCGGATCCTTTCATCAAGTATATGTGTTCGTAATATCTAGAAATCTCGTTCTTCGTATCTAAATCATTCATATAAAGACCTCCGCGAAAATTCGCAATAATGCCAAAATGCTTGATTTCAATATGTAATTTTATCATATAAAAAGACAAAAATTCGATATTATACCGCAATTTATATGAAAAAAATTGATTAAAGTCATGGTTGATACACCTACAAGAATTCATTCATTATTGTTTTACGGAAAAAATGGTCGGTGCGAAGCTTCGCAGAAAGGGCAAAAATATGAAGAATGATGAAATAATAATGGATCAATCACTGCACGATAGTCAGATTCGAATGGCTGAGGAAAACTACAAGACTCACTTACGGCTGAGTGAGCGCCACGAAGCAGGTAGGCTTAAACTCATAGAGAAGCAGGAAGAGGCTGATATCGCAGCTCGTAAGGAGATTAATATCTATCTCGAAAAAAAGTTTATCGCAGAAAGATATCAAACGTTAAAGAAGGCAGAGATTGAATGCATAGCATCTGATGAGACTGGATCCCTTGTAGTTATCAGGAAAAATGCCCTGGTTGATCTTGGACCGCAGGGGATCTCAAATATGATTTCGCCGAAGCTCGTTAAGATGAGGTGCATATCTGATCCGGATAAATTCTGCTATCGGCTTACATGTACGGTTGGAGGCGAAAAAAGAGAAGTGTATCTTCGCGCAGATAAGATTTCGGAAGTTAGATATGTCACGCGAAAACTTGCATCGGCTGGAGTCGTATTATACGGAAGCGGCAAGAAGTTATTACCCGAAATTTTCGCATACTTGATTTCTAGAATGTCATCAGATGACGTAGAGTTGGTAAATGATCGCACAGGCTGGTTTCTAAACCTGCAGAAGAAACTCTGCTTTGGAAAAGAGGAGGGGCTGACATGGACAAGGATAGAAAATCTCTGCAAGTAAATGGTGCATTTTTGATATGCGCATTAGCATTGATGCGCGAACCCTTAAGGATGGCAGGTTATAGTTTAGAAGAAGGCGTGGTTTTGGTTGTTCAGAATACGGCGATTTCCGAAAGAGTTATGGGGGAAATGCTTAATTTTAACGCAATTAAGGTCAGGCTAAGGACAAATGGAATTATACATGCCCAAAACTTTCAAACTGCAATCGCAGTTTTTGAGAGATGTTACAAAGAGGAAGCTATAGCCGACTTTATGAATAACACCGCATTTTTGCCTGTTATCCTGGTTAAAGGTATCATACCACAGGAACTTAGAAAGTATAAAAATCGTTTGATTATAGAGGGAATCGATACTAATCCTGTGAATTTTCAGTATCGGATTGAGATGTTTAGGGATTTTTGCGGTTTCATTACTGATCCGAAAAAAGACATCCTTGATGAACTGAAATTTCTGAGATTAAAGGCTGAAAAAGATGATCGGCAATGGTTCTCTGATCTGCCAGATGCACTCAGTACTGTTGCGGGCTTCGTATATGAATACGCGAACAGTAATGGAAACTCAGCAGATATCAAGGAGGAGCTTATGAGCATGTGTTCCGGTTTATTATCCTCATTTAGCCGTGATGACGTCGACTTGGATATTCTTAAGACGTTATGCGAATACTTATCGAAATATCTTGATTTGCATTCTGAGGTGTTGGTTGGGCGGTATGATCAGCAGGAACATGAATTCTGGATGGCTTGCGATGCAGGTATGGCGGTCGTGTTTGATGATGATTTTTACTTTATCCCCGAACACATGCTGAAGATCGCAACTTCGGAACTAAAGGATGTGTTGCCATGGAATCGGTTCAAACAAGAACTTGTTTTTGCCGGAGCCCTGATCTGCAATACGGGCAACACTATGGGGTTCACTGTCAAAAAGCAATTCACGAAGCCGGATGGGACTGTGATTCGTCCAACGGTTCTCAAATTGCTTCGGAATAAGCTTGATGGGGTAATTCATCCCGACATCTCAGGAAGGAGGTTTAACGCATGTACATCGGTAACTACAACAAAAATGCCGTGAGAATCATTGAGGGAGTACAGAAAGGTGTCTTGCTAACGGGCCCCCCAGGAACGGGTAAAAGCTGCAGGCTTCATAAAATTGAATATGAGCATGTCAAGGCAGGTGGAACGGCGATTGTCATTGATGTGACTCCCGCACATACTTCTGGCAGGATTTTTTCGGAGATATCGTCTGTGTATGAGCCGTTGACAAATCGTATTGATGCAGTAAGGGATGGACTTGATATTCCAGTATTATCCCCTTTTCGTGATGAGAAGGGTGAAGAAGAAAGTAGCTTCAGGATTGTCAATTCCGTTGTTTCGAGCTTATCCAACCATAATTATGGTCATCGCCAGATAGGGGAATTGAGAGAGGCAGTTATTGCTGCAATGAAGATTAAGAGGAATTATTCCACAATGCAGGATATAGATGTTATAAAAACAGTTCTTGACAACAAAAAATTAGTGTCAGATTCTGCTGAAGGAATTTATCAACGGCTTTGGCCGATGTTCTATAGTGGCATATTTAGGCAGAGTGATAAGTGCCTGAAACCTCAAAAAATCAACGTAATAGACTTTTCGGGAGTTGATACTGATACCGCGGCGTTGAGTGCAAATATGCTTCTTGCAACCCTGTGGAGAATGGCCTACTTTGCCGGGTTTGACAGAGCCTTTGGAACGACGATTGTTGTAATCGATGAGTGTAGGCTGCTGCCGTTGAAGCCGGATTCTCCTATTGGGTTGATGCTCAGCCTGGGCCGCAAGTTCGGTGTTAACCTTGCTCTGGCATTACAGTCACTCAATGTTCTCACGACGGAGGAGAGATCTGTAGTAGATATGACTGCGACAAAGCTGTATTTCAAGCCCGAACAGAAGGACAGAAAAATAATAAAAACCGAAATGGAAATGATCCTGGGCGCAAGAGCTAGCAGATTTAGTGTTGGAGATTTACAGGTTGGCGAGGCTATAGCAATGGGTCCGCTGGAATGCGGAGGATATCCCGTAAATGGAGCGATTTTGACAAGCTAAAGGAGACAATATGGAACAAAACAAGAATGAAGTAGAAGTATATCTAGCAGAGGATATCCAGCGTATGCTGAATCTCGGCCGTAGTAAGACATATGAATACCTTGAGGAAGTTTATCGTACCCAGCAACCCTTTAGGGTGATTAAGATCGGTAAACTCCTTAGGGTTCCCAGGAAGTCTTTTGATGATTTCCTCAACTCAGTATAGGAGGACAGAAGATGAGTACAGACAACAGCAAACGTAAAGGAGTCGCCCGGCAGGGCGGCTCCTCGTACTCCCACAGGATAAAGATATTAAATGAAGACGGCAGCACTACTTATACCAGACGCTCCGGCTTTGCTACCAAAGAGGAAGCCGATGAGAGTAATCGCAGGTATGAGGAAGAGTATAAGAAGGCCTGTCGTGAACGTGAGGTAAAAAACGGAAAGAATACTGATATCAGCTTTACGGACTACCTGAAATACTGGCTGGAAGAGTTGTTTTCGCCGAGGATTGAGAATACGACAAAAGCAATAGCCGGTTATGTGTTGTATGACCTTATTCTTCCGAATGTGGAGGATAATATCAAGCTGAAATTCGTTAATACCGACTACCTTGATAAGCTCCTTACAGTGATATCAATGGCTTGTGAATCGGCTGGAAATAAGTCGAGAGAACTTTTGAACCAGGCAATGAAGGATGCAATGATTCAGGGACTTATCAGGACAAACCCTGTAACGGGAACCAAGACGTACCCAAGGAAAAAGCCGAAAGTTATGGTACTGGGTGGGGAGAATCTAAAGAAACTTCTAAGAGCAGCTTCTACAAGTGACTGGTATCTTGAGATACTTATGGCTTTGTTCATGGGTCTTA
>JAEEGL013923656.1_pt1 | contig 22682 bp, 19 predicted proteins | sample 9134231 | NCBI WGS metagenome assembly JAEEGL01 (sample SAMN16246548, study PRJNA631951) | gut metagenome | biome: gut microbiome; feature: rumen; material: fiber-attached | host: Bos | place: Iran: Karaj | collected 2018-10 | reverse complement strand
CAGAGCGTGATGGGATCAGGATGTCTGCACCTGAACTGGAATGCGAACACGACAATCGTCAAAGCACTGAAATATTTCAGGTATGTGGTGAGCGACGGTCCCATTTCGAGACTCTGTCTGGCGACGATTCCGGAAACGGAGATTGGTGCAGACCAGCCTGTGTTCGGCAATTACGACACAGAATACGACGAAGCGCTGAAACCGTTTATCGACAATCTGAAGCAGGCTACAGGCATCATCGACTGCATTCAGGCCAAGAAACTCGCCAGGAAGCTAAAGGCAGAGTGTGCTGATTTCGCAAGGCAGTCGCAGGACGAAGTCTTTGACGATCTCTCTCACCGCGCACTCGTGCACGCCTTCCGCAAGGCCTGTCTGCTCTATGCTGCCAACGGCATGAAGTGGGAGAAGGCCATCGAGACGTTCTGCCGATGGAGTCTCTACTATGACCTCTGGTTGAAGATGAAATACTGGGGCGACGCGATACGCACTTCCGACGGTGATGTGCAGCTGTCGAAACGAGGCCCGCAGAATCTGCTGGACTTTCTGCCTGAGGAGTTCACGCTTGAAGATGCAAAGCGCGTACGTCAGCAACAGGGGATGACCAACGAGAATCATAAATGTATTAAGATGATCCGTACCTGGATAAACAGGGAATACGTGATACAGAATACAGAATACAGTTTTAAAAAGGTGCCCCGTCATAAACTTGGCAAAAACGAATGAAAGATTATTTCGGAACGACCAAAATAATTCCGAAAAAAATCCCTCACCGGTATCAACAACTGGTGAGGGATTCGTATGATTTCATTTACATCGTTACGTTCTCAGAGATACTTTCTTCCTCGAGCCATGTGTTCCAGCTGGAGCCGGGCTCAAAGGTGATGTCAAGACTGATGCCGTCCTTGTCGTCAGGATCTGCGGCATACTCGTAAGTCCACTTACCTTCATTAAGATCGTACTGCTCCGTGAAGTTCATCGTGTCAAAGTCGGTCTTCCAATAACTTCTCCCACCGGACCACATCAGCCGACCAGGATATACGTTATCATAGTCATCATAGTAATCTCTGATTGCATCTGTGAAGAAGTTTCCCTTCGTGTTCGAACAGATGGTATAGTCCCAATGATAAGTGATGGATTCATTTTCATACATCATCCGTTTATTTCTCTTATAGCTTACATTGGTGACCTTGAGATGGAGTTCGTCATCGTCATCCCTGTACTTTGTAATCAGCAGCGACAACTCAGTATCTTCTTTGTATATAAGCTTTGGCTCCTCAGCGTCGGGTGTCGTCTTATCCAGTTTGCACTCCAGTTTGAGCGTGTTCTCGTCGAGCATGAAGATTTTTGCCGTTCTGTCGTCGTCGCCTGCGGTGTATGCGAATCCGCCATATGTGCTGGCTTCCGGTTCCCACTCTTCGATAGGCAATTTACTATAGGCATTCTGGTTGGTACATTTCAGTTTCATGTTCGCATTGTATAACAGACTCTTGATGGGGAACGAGACGCCTGGCGGATTGCCGCCGATGCCCTTCTGAGTGACCATGATATAATGCTTAAAGTCCTTACCGTCAGGTGTCTTTCCTTCGATATAGACAGCCCCTCCGCGATCGTCATTCTCTGTATTCTCCGTCACCGTTACAGTGATGATGTTCCCATCGAGCTTGGCCTTGATATAGTCGCTATTGGTGCTTACTTTCAGGTCTTTCACGTTGGTCGCGATAATGCCCACGTTCTTCGTGCCTCCCTTGACATCGAAGTCCAGCGTGGTATCTGTCAAGTCGAGGTAGACCCTGTACTGATTGACAACGATACTGTCAACAGTCAGCGTATCGCCCTTCACCGATTTCCCTATCAGCCGGTAGACACCCCGTCGCTCCTTAACCCCTTCAGGGAGTTCATCCCATCCGATACTCAACTCATTGAGGTGTTTCAGCCAGTAGGGCTCTTTGAGCCATTTTGCCTCAGCTTTCACTTCCATGTTCGGCATGTTGGGTATTACCTCTATCTCATTGTCAGAGAGATAGCCTGCTGCCTCGTTGGCAGATATCTCACGTCTTGCGATATCTATGCGTGCGGCATCGAGGGTAAACTCTTTCTTGGTGTCGATATCTACCAGGCGATTGCCCATATACTCCACCATTGGATACACATGATAGGTAATCTCCTTGCCTTTGCCAGGATCGAGCTCGAAAACGCAGCCATTCACACCCAATTTGTTTTCTACATAGCTTTTCTCCCTGAAATAGAAGTCATCGAGACTGTCTGTCACTAATTTATCGCTCTCGTCGCATACGGCAAATCCGATAAACCGGCCAGTGATAAGATCGCGTTCTGCGGCAGAAACCATGCGGATGCGATACGGACGAATGGGTTTTCCCTCGTCCTGCGTCACACTGATTCCCTTGAATGTGGGCACGATGCCGAGAAGGTTTGTCTTCAGCAGATCCAATTCTGGCTCAGTGCTGCCCTTCCATTTACCAAGCTCACCTGAAAGCGCTATTTTTCCGTATGCCATAGCATTGACACCGCTATCCTTAAGTTTGGCATAGTGACTTAACGTGGTCATGGGATCGGCCGGATTCTTGGGTGAAAGTCCCAGTTTGGGTACATCGAACTCCAGCTTGCCACCGATTTCACCGCGAAGTTTCATCTGCACGCCAGCGGTCTTTGACTCTGGGTCGGCGCTCTTCTTGAAAGGATAGGCTATCCCTAAGTCGATCTCTGCAAAGACACCCGCACTGAATGCCCATTTACCATCGGTTTGGAAGTCACATATTGTAGTGTCTTTCGTCAACACAAAGTGCGATTTGTTAGCTGGGTCTGGAATGACTCCCCCTAATTCCTTCTTGAAATTCTTGTCATTATAGACCAAATAGTTTGTCTCTTCACTATTGAATTCACGCGTATAGTCAAACGACATTGCTGTAAACTGTGCGCTGACAAACAGTCCTGCCTGAATCTTGGCTTCGAAGAAATTGGAGAGTTTTTTAGACATGCCCTTTAATGGGAAATCGATACCTCCAGTCAGTGAGCCGGCAATAGAGGCTTCCACCTTAAGCTGATCGTAGATCCTCGTCTTCTGGTCGTATTGGAATACCCTTGCAGGGACATCCACGAAGAGGAAGGCGCGTATCTCCATCTGCTCCTTAAGCTCGTAGCCGATCTTTCCTGACAGGTCGCCACTGATCTGTACAGGTCCTAACTTTCCAATAGCGTAGGAACCCTGAAGCGGAATCTCGTCTTTTTCGTTAATCGTTTCTAACGGCTCTTCTGTTGTGTAGCCCATCTCCGTTCCGTCGAACAGTCCTCTGGTACGGCTGCTGCTCTTTGCGCCAGGCGTAGCTGCTGCGGCCTTTGCCACAAGGCGGTCGAAGATATCGGTGATCTCCAGCTCTCCAGTGGTGATTGTGATACCGTTACTGCCATCGGTAACGGCTGTGACCAGTCCGACAAAGCCGTTGGGGATGTATTTACTTGCCTCCGCTATGAACAGTTTGTCACCCACCTTTGGAATCATCGCTGACGGCGTGTTCTTAGCCAGTCGAATCCACACCACTGAGTCAGAGGCCACGATGTAGTCGGCTATCGACTTGTTAGGACAGAACACGTCGGACTTAATCTTTGTCTCGGGCGTAACGAAGGATACAGAGTCGATGACACTGATGGGGATGCGCCACAGACTGTCAAGTGCATAAATCTCCTGAACCACATAGTCTGGGTGCTCCACACCAAGCGTATCGGTTTTTGAGTACTCAATATGGTCAATATCACCATAGAAAAAGGCATCAAAGCCTCCATCATTACGGAAGATATACAATGCGTCCTGAACGGCCTGAGCCTTCGAGGTCTGTACACTGAAAACTGACAACAGAAGTGTCAGCATGTAGAGTAAGGCATATCTCGTTTTCATCGCTTCGTGATTTTACAGGTTACATTATCGGCTTTTACAAGATACAACCCAGAGGGCAGTTCGGAGAGGTTCAGGCGATAGGTGCCTGCATGACTGGCTTTAAGCTGACGGATCAGCTTACCGTCAAGGGTATAGACATCAACAGTAGCACCGGCTTTCAACTGACTGATGACAAGAATGTCATCCTTGAATTCTACACCAGTGGGGTCGATAACGGCCTCATCGATACCCGACGGGTCTTTCTTGACATAAGTGAATCGAAGCACTTCTGCTAGGAGGAATGAGGTTTTGCCCACATCAGAAGTCACCACGAGGTCGGTACCCTCAAACTTAACCTGAGGCTTATCTTTCAGGAAGAAAGCGGTCTCTGAGCCGTTCTTCAACTTCACTATCAGTGTCTCCACCGATTCTGCGTGCATCCCAACACAAGAAATCGTCAGGAACATAAGGAGTAAAAGTCTTTGCTTCATACGCGTAAATTTTAGTTTTTAATGATTTATGGCGCAAATATACAAAAAAAAGTTGAATAACAACTATAAAAACAAAAAAAAGACCAATTATTTAAAAAGACATCCTTTATCGGGGTGGCTTTTGTGATAGTCGACATCGTCAATGGCAACCACCTGATACGCCACGAGTGCGCCTCGTTTTGCGCTTCTGCCAGCGCTCACCGTCGAAGAGAAAGCGGTTGTCTACTATCGACGGTGCGGAGCCTGAACTTCTTCTTGTTACCTACTGTACCAGCTTACATAACAGCGCATCCCCCAAATATTAACGTCTTTTCGGCATTATTAACCAATAGACTATGAAAAATATGGAGAAAAATGTTTGGAGTCTACGTTTTTTTATTATCTTTGCAGCAGAAAAAAGTAATAGGTAATATGACCATCAGATAGTGCGCTGCACTATTATGTTTATGATTTCATTGCCACTTCATGTTTCCTGCCAGACTTCAGTGCTGATTATATCGTGCACTTGGCCGGTCCTACGGCATCGCGTTTCTTCGCAGACCATCCGGCAGCGACGATGCAAACCGTAATTGGCGGCACAAGGGCGATACTCGACTACGCCCGATGTTGTCGGGCCAAGGCCGTGCTGGGCTATAAGGTGACCAATGCCGACATGGCGCAGTGCAGCCACATCCGTCCTGCTGAGGGTGAGACGGACACGGGTGTCACCATCTGCTACAACACGGTGAAGGACGTGAAATATGTCATCCCCGTCATCTCGGCCTCTGACATCTGCATCAACCCCGTGAACTGGTGGACGGACGCTATACCCGCCACGTTGTACGACACGATTACCGTCACCGTCGCACCATCACATCATGTCCTCGTGGTCAGCGGCTACAGCGGCTCGGAATATGCTCCCTACAAAGGCTTCCTCAACGTGGGCGACATCCACAGCTGTGAGCCCTGGCTCTACAGTGAGTGTCTGGCGAAGAACATCAAGGTCCGTGCCTAGGAGTGGCGAAAGCTGCACCAACCGACCGTTGAGTAAATATTTTGCAAGATGTTAAATAATTGGAAAAACGACAGGAACTTGCTGCATTATCTTGTAAAAACGGACAAAATGACTTATCTTTGCATTGGAAAATCGGCAAAAAGGTATGCTGAACGCTGAAAAAAATTGATATGGATGCGATAATGTCTTGGGCAAAGGAGAACTATGATCTCATCACGCTGATGGTGGGTATTATTGGTGTCATAGTTAGCGTCATTGCTTTAGTCTATGAAATAAGGAAGAAAAGAAAGGTATGAGACTAAGAACGATTCTATTGGCGATGATGCTGGTGTGCACGCTGATGATGCAGGCAGCAGACAAGGCATGGTTCCTTGTGACAGACAAGGGTGAGGCCGTTGAACTCTCGAAGGTCAGCTATCTGCTGGCGGCCTCTTCGGAAACCTTTGATATCGTCTGTGTTGACAGTAAAACGATCAGCGGTGTTGCTGGCGTCTCGTTGGAAGAGCGTGAGGTGACTGGTATCAAGGCCCTCAAAGCAGGCGATGCAATGTTCTCACAGATGGTTGGCGATGAGCTGACAATCAGCAATGCAAAGGCAGGCACAACGATGCAAGTGCTCTCACTTTCAGGTATCGTCTATACCAACCAAACACTAAAAGATGGCAAGAATGTCATCAACGTCTCGCAATTGCAGTCCGGTACTTATCTCCTGAAGGTAGGTGAGACGAGTGTAAAGTTCATTAAGAAGTAAGCAGTTATGAGAAAGAAGCTATTCAGTCTGTTGGCAGTTCTGTTTGTAGCTGCGACAGCATTCGCCACGTTTGTGATTGTGAAGAAGGACGGTACGTTGGTAAGATCCTATGGCAATCAATTGACATTCGAGCAGAAAGGTACTTCTTATGCATTGAATGGAGTTGATATCAAGGACATTGTTTCCATAAATAATAAGGTGTGGAACCAGTATGGCGAATATGAGCGTGCATTCCTAAAGGGATATCTGGATTCAAAATATTCTCTATTGGATAGGAATAAAACCATAACTTCCCTACAATTCAAGGAAATGCTCCAGACTATTATTGAGAAAGTCGCTCCTGATTCATTGAACTATTTCAATAGTCGTATTTCTAATTTCGATACGTCTATCACTCGTTCTACGGCTGCCATGATGGCATATTATGTGGCCAGATGTATTGGAGCTACTTCGAATAATGCTCGAACCAATTATTGGACTAGCGATAACTTTTGGGAGGATGCTTGGGGAAGTGAGATTAATGATGTCCTTCCGTATGCTCATGAACCGTCGCCCGATCAACAAGATGGGTGGCAAGAATCTATTTGTGCACTTTTATGGAATGCATGGCACGTTTCGTCATATTCAAATAAGGAAGTAATTGGATATACAGGAGAAGCAGAGCTTTATGCTTGGGCAAAACCATTCACATGGGAGGATGCTGTTTTGGCAGTCACCCGTCTTTATGACAGTATAGAATATGATGATTCTGTTATAGAATATGCCAGTATGGATGATTCTCGCGTGATTAATCCGGATTCTTCGATTATTACGCCAGAACTCATTGCAATGGCATCAAAGAATGAGATTAAGAACATAGAGGAGCTGCCTCGCCTTTATGGTTTGCCAATGGGACCTGAGCATAGGCCTTATACAAAAACAGGTACAGGACTTGATGATACAGGAGCGAAAGTTATGCAGATTGCTAAGTGGGGATTCAACAGCATCACTTTTAGAGTGGCGTATTGGTACTTCTTTACACCTGATATGCAAGCCAACTTGAATATGTTGAGAGCACTTGATGAACTTATTGCCGCATCAATGGAATATGGTGTTCATTTCAACCTCCTGATATCTGATATCCCAGGCAGAGGATTCCAACTACAAGAGCACCAACAAGATGATTATATCAAAGATAACGATATCCTCAGTGTAGAGAAACGGGAGAAAGACAGGAAAATATGGAATGCACTTGCGTCTCGATATAAGGACGTGCCTAATCGGTATCTTTCATTTACGACGATTTATGAATTGGCAGCAGCCCTCCAACTACCTTCATCAACGGAGACAGGAAGATTTTATACGGAAGATGAATTTATTGAATATCAGGACTTCCTGATAGATGCAGTTAGGGAGATTGATCCAGACAGGTTTATTATCTATGATCTGATAGTGCAGCTTAGCCCTAATGGGAATCTCGCTGAATTTGAAGAATTGTCAAAGAACTATCTTCATCAATATGAGCATGTCTCTCAGAAATACAGCAACACATTGCCGATGCTGAATTTGATGGATATGCCTTTTGCATTCTATAGTTATAATAATGGCGATGGAAATATCGACTACGCCAGACATAGCTGTTGGGTGCCTCAATATCCTGTAACATTATATGATGCTGACAAGAATATTGCCAAAGGTGAGAAACTTTCATTTGACGGGTGTCTGCCAAAAGGTACTAAGTTTGATCTGTTCCTGGCTTCTACAGCAGGAAAGATAACAGCATCTGTTGATGGGAATACCGTCTATGAAGAGGACTTTGGTGATGGTCAGCATTTCAATGTAGGCTATGCAGCCAGTTGGGGGCATCCCTATGCAAAGAGCGACAAGAAGATTGCCTTCGAGCTGACAGAAGATGCCAAGTCAGTGACTATCGCAGCAGAGACAGGCAACTATCAATGGTCTGGAATGGCTGTGACGTTGCCAGAGTCCTATTCTGTGCAGAAATGGCGTCATGATGAGCAATGGGATGTGGAACTTGGTATCCTCAAACCAGAAGAATACCGCGAGGGGTTATACCTGCAAACGACATCAACGATAGAGATTCCTCCAACGGGTGGTGCTGGACGTAACATAACGATTCTCGATAATGTGACATACACGACGGATCAGATATGGATTGCTTCCAATGCAGATATCTATGATCATTACTGTGCTACGCTTTCGAAAATATTCGGCAGATGGACACACCGTGTTGAAGACATCCCTTACAGCGACTTAGAATCGAATAGGAGGTTTTTTGGAGATTTGGCCGAGAAATACCAGAAATACAATGCAGACGTATGGCTGCCATTCTATGGCTATTTGTTTGGGGAATATGCACCTTATCAGGTAGCAGGATACAAGGGTGAGGAGTTCGAAGGTTATTCCAATTTCAACTTGGAGTTGTTGCGTATTCTCCAGAAGTATCAGGATAAGTGAATACTATTCGACATTACCTTTGCCAGCCTTCCATCTTGTATACTTTGCTGGTAAGCATCCTTTCCTCGTCAGTAGAGGTGTCATGGAACCACACCTCTACACGGACAGCATAGTAATCACCAAAAGACCCTTCATAGATAGTGAAGTAACCTGTTCCACCCGCGAGGCCAAAAGCAGAATGTCCGCGTACGGGGTTATGGCTGCGGGCAGCTATCCTCTGTTCTGATAGAGGAAAATTCTCTGTAGCCTCATAACACTTTATATAAAGGTATCCATCTGGTAATGGTGGCGAAAAATATGCGTAGTTATAATATCCCCCTTGTGCGCCTTTGTGAATTCTCAGCCATGTTGTATTATCCAAACTGTCAACACTATCTATCTGCATCGACTCCACAGGCTCATTACAATTCATTCCTTCTGGTATCGGATGCTGCTTTCCAAAATCATCACCTTCTCCGGCAGTTCCCAGTGCATATAGGGCGAATGGCGGCAAACAGATCAATGCACTTACGATCAAACCAGCAGGGATGCCCAAAAAGGCAATCTTGAATTTTCTCTTGTATAATGCAATCACCCAGGTGATGGCCTGTAATACAAGAATACCCAAGATGGCATACAAAATCACATACCTAAGTTGCAGCACTCTTATCTCATTGATGACGACAAACACCTCGCATGCACACAGAACAATGCATGCAAGAGAATATGTCCACCAATATTTCAAGAATTTATCTGTCATCGTATAACCACCAAATATTTCTCATCCTCAGATTTTTACTTCGAGTTAGTAATTCATACCGTAGTTTACGCCATCGCGCTCGTATTGATATTTCTGACCGGGATCATAGGAGGGATCTTGTCCTTCGTATGGACTTGGTTGCATCTGATATCCTGTTTTCAAAGCACGCTGGCGAATATTCCGCATCTTGAATTGGGCATCACGCAAATCACTCCTGGCCGAGAACTTGTACACTTCCTTGACATTGAGATTGTTGATATACTGTATCTTATTTGCAGCCAGATTGGCATAGGTTTGATACATCTGATCAAATTGTTGTGGCGTAGTTCGCTTGTCTTGTTCGTCACGAAGTGTTGATATTAGTCTTGTTGCAGTTTTTATGTTGATTCTACGGAATGTATTATTGGCTGCGGTTAGCGTTCCACCGTCAGAAGATATATGAATGCTGGTACGCAGATTAAGACTGTTGTTGGTAATTGCGTAATTCGATGATCCATCGGATGCCTGTCCCTGTCTCTCGCCATTGGCAACATTCATACTCCATCCCTGGTATTCTGCAAAAGCATAATATTGGGTTTGTGGCAAATCAACAAGGGCATAAACTGCTTTCTCGTTCCCCCATACTTTCATGTCGCGATCCAAATCTATTCCGAGGGCACCGTATGCCTTGCCAATTTCTGCTACGAAATCCTGAAAGATCTCGTATTTATGATTAACGTACAGTTCCTTTCGCATGCGATAGGTCATTACATCATTGCATTGCGATGCAGAAGTGCGACTAAATTGCCGTTGTATTTTAGGAGAAATCATTCTCGACTCATCTGCAGAAATAAGAATACGCTCTTTCGATAAATCTTCAAGAAAAACATAATTCCCTTGCGAATCCTGTCCTTGAGGGATCAGGGTGTATTCAGTCTGGTTGCTGGGTGAATATTCCACTAACGTGAAATTGTTGGCGTATTGACTAATGAATTGTACAACTGCATAAACATTTACGGAATCCGCATACCACCATATATTTCCCTGACAGCCAACGCTCGCTGCTTGTTGAAGAATGGCCTGCTCTCTGTTCTCAAATGAGATAAAAGATTCGATGGGCGCATTCGCGTAGTTGGCGAAGGTCTCATCAGGCTCTTCAGGCTCCTCGCTATTTTCCGAGATGCCTCCAGTTACCATATTTGTAATGGAGGAAAACAATCCGCCTTCTTCTTCCTGCTGCGCTTCTTCTCCTGCTGGCGTGTTTTTGACCTGCTGATTGCATCCTACTGTCAGAAGACAGCATGCCGCAAATAACAATATATCTTTTTTCATAATGGAATGTTTAAAAATTGCCTTAGAGTTGTATTATCGAGGGCGAATATACGAAAATATATTCAAAATACAAAATATTTTATGAAAAATTAGGCTTTTTCTTTCATTTTGAAATATTTTTCGGCCAAAAACATACAATATGATGGCAATTTTTGTATATTTGCAGCATGAAGAAAAATGTTTTGATAATAGTCGCTATTTTGCTTGCTGTCTTTGTGTGTGTAATACAAGACCTCTTTGTTAGTTGTGCATCTGTCAAGAAAGAAACGACGAGAATCGGCTACTATCATCATACCAATTCAGGTGAAGCAAGGTACACGTCAGTTACAATCACGCCAGATTCACTTATATGGAACTACTCCGAGGCTCGTAATGGCGTTAAACTACGTGATGTTAAAAAGTATAACAGAACGGAGTATCAGGCCCTGATAGATGAGCTCTCAGGAACAACGTTCTTTTTATCAGGCTCAGGGGATAATAGTTCTGGAGGTGATGGCTTTACATTCTCTTTTGAAAACGAATCTGGTTATTATCTGATGTTTGATCAGTCTCAAGCTAAGACGCGTGGTAGTTATCAAATCGTTGTTTTGATAACTGATTTTATCGAGAATCACCCGACTCGCTGTGAACAGCTTTTTAAAGAATATGCTAAAAATCCTCACAGAAGAGGTCATTTCGGAGAATTTGACGTACTGCCCAAAGAGCTAGAAAAGTACAAATGATACAGACGGTTTTTTGTGGCTTTGTGCTTTTTTTTAGAAATTATTTGGAAGTACCACGAAATATTCGTACCTTTGCACTGTCATGTAAACAGAAGAAGATATGAGGTACAACGCAGGATATAACCGCGAGGGTGAGTATGATCACTACACCGTAGAGGAACCGATGCCGCTGCTGGAATGGCTGATGGCTAACGTGCAGCAGACAAAGACGAAGATCAAGGCCACGCTGCAGGGTAGGGGCATCAAGGTGAACGGCAAGACCGTATCGCAGTTCGACTTCCCCCTGGAACGGGGCATGAAGGTGGCTGTGAGCAAGACAAAGCGCAACCAGCAGGGATTCAAGAGCCGCTATGTGAAAATAGTGTATGAAGACCGTTGGCTGATTGTGGTGGAGAAGGCTGAAGGCATCCTCTCGATGGCGGCAGGCCACTCGTCGCTGAACGTGAAGACGGTGCTCGACGACTACTTCAAGAAGTCGCGGCAGAAATGCACGGCCCACGTGGTGCACCGGCTCGACAGAGACACCAGCGGACTGATGGTCTATGCCAAGGACATAGAGACAGAACAGATACTGGAGCACAACTGGCACGACATCGTCTATGACAGAAGATACGTGGCGGTATGCTCCGGAGAGATGGAGCAGGACGATGGTACGATTGCCAACTGGCTGAAGGACAACAAGGCTTACGTGACCTACTCGTCGCCTGTGGACAATGGCGGAAAGTATGCCGTCACTCATTACCACGTGCTCGACAGGACGCCTGACCTCTCGCTCGTGGAGTTCAAACTGGAGACGGGGCGCAAGAACCAGATACGCGTGCACTCTGCCGACATGGGACATCCCGTCTGCGGAGACACAAAATACGGCAATGGCGACGACCCCATCCATCGCCTCTGCCTGCATGCATGGCTGCTCTGCTTCCATCATCCCGTAACGGGCGAGCCGATGGAATTTGAGACACCTATCCCAACAGCATTTAAAAGACTATTTAAATAATGGAGAATATCGGATATTACATTTTTATCCTCGTGGCAATCATCGTGGCCTTCCTGATCATCAAGAAGGTGACGACATGCTTTATCAAGAGTGTAGTACTTATCGTGTTGGCAGCCGTACTGGGCTATATCTACTGGATGTACCTCAGGTAGTCTCTTCAGTAAATACTCGGTCGAAGGCCTCGTGTAGCTTCGGAACGTCGGCGATGAGGTTCCTCAGGTCGTTGAGGCTCTTCTCGTTGGGCGACTTCGGAAGCCAGAGCTTGATGTAGCCGTTGACGGAATACTTGCTGTCCATGTGTTCCTTGAAGCGCTTCCAGTGACCGTTCTTATCCAGCTCGGGGTAGTTGTTCAGACCGTACTGGACGGTTCTGCGGATGACGACGTCAACGTCGATGTCTCTGTCGGCCTCAGCGATGATCTTGCCGTAGAGGCTTCTGGGCGCCCGGCTTGCAGAAGCACGGTGATCCTCGACTGCCTCTTTCATGATCTTGATCTGCTCCGAAGAGAACCATTTCTTCAGACGGGCATCGGAGGCCAGGATCTTTCCGCCGGTGATATGATGGATTGCCCTCGGGCCCGACATGCCCAGGTCGTGATAGGCAGCGATGGCATACGCCATGTTGATGTCGGCACCGGTGGCCTTTACCAGATTCAGCGAACGGCGGATGACGCGGGTGACGTGCTCCAGATTGTGGGCACGGTCGAATGCTGCGTATTGTGGCAGTATTTTGGTCTCAATAAACTCGACTAAATCGAGGCTTGGTGTATTGTTAATCATAAAAAGTCAGCGAATTTTTTGCAAATTTACGAATTTCTCCTTACTTTTGCAAACAAAAGTAGTTAAAAGTAGATAAATGGAGGTAAAAACAGATTCTTTTAAGGCATGGGTGCTGGCTGCACGGCCGAAGACGCTCTCAGGAGCCGCCGTCCCCGTAATGATCGGTGTAGCGTTGGCATGGGTCGACACCAGACAGTATGATGACGTGTTCCAGTGGGTTGCGGCAGTGCTCTGCCTGTTGTTCTCATTCGTGATGCAGATAGACGCGAACTTCATCAACGACTTCTTCGATTATGCCAAAGGCACAGACGACATAGAGACGCGTCTCGGACCGCGCCGCGCCTGTGCCCAAGGGTGGGTGAAGCTCGACTCCATGAAGCGGGCCATCGCCTTTACCACTTGTCTGGCTTGTGTTATCGGCTTGCCGCTGGTGTGGTACGGTGGACTGGAGATGATTCTGATAGGGGTGCTGTGCGTCGTGTTCTGTTTTCTTTATACCACGCATTTCTCTTATCTGGGACTGGGCGATGTACTCGTTCTCGTGTTTTTCGGCATCGTGCCCGTCTGCATATCGTATTACGTCCAGCTGCATACCGTTACGTGGCAGGTGTTCCTGGCGTCGGTAGCCTGCGGAATGGTGATCGACGCTCTGCTGATTGTGAATAACTATCGCGACCGCGATACAGACCGCGAGGCAGGGAAGAACACGATTATCGTCCGTCTTGGGGCTGAGGCCGGTCGCCAGCTGTATCTCGGTGTCGGCGTCGGTGCGATGATATTAGGCGCGACATTTTGGATGAACGGCCATCCGCTGGCTTTCTTCCTGCCTTTCATCTATTTCGTGCTGCATGTGTTTACTTATCTGAAGATAAAGCGCATAGATAAAGGAAAAGCGCTGAATCTCTGTTTAGGAGAGACAGCGCGCAATATCTTTATTTATGGTGTCTGCGTCGCAGCGGGGGTATTGCTGGTCTAGGAGAACCTAGGATGACCTAGGGAGTCCTAGGAGGTTCTAGGAAGTCCTAGTTAAAGAAAGGCCAGGATACGCCGAAGTGCAGCACTCTGCCGTTAGTGGGGTAGTGGGGAGCAGAAAACATCATGTGATTGGCTCCGGCATTTACCATGTCGCACATCGTAACGAAGAAGCGTACGCCTTTCAGGCGCAGGTTGGCATAGACATCAACGAATGGATAGCCGCCCAGTTCCACACGGCTGGCTTCGTTCTTCTGGATGGCAAACTGATTGAGCATCGGACAGAAGTCGGGTGCCTCATACTTCGAGAACCATGTGGCGTCGGCACCGAGCTCTACATCGAGAACGCGGGCAATCCTGAACTTCAGGTACAGATTGGTGAAGATGTTCAGCTTCGGCAACGGCAGTACTTCGGTGTTGCTCGAATTCTGATAGGTAATAACGTTTTCCCAGTTCAGGGGGCCTAAGCGGAAATTCTGATGGAGCTGAGCTGTGAGGACGCTGATGTTGTCGGACTCCTGATAGACGCCGGCTGTCATGTTCGTACGGCCTAAGGTGGTGGCATCATAGCTCATGCCGTAATACGTGTAGTTCTTGACGTTCTCCAAGGCCACGCGTATCTTCGTGTCTGTCTTTTCATACGAGAACAGTCCCTCGATCCTTGTGTGCGTCTCTTTCGACATGTCGTCATAATCCCACCATAGTTTCTTTGAATGATAGTGGCGCTGGTAGAATGTCGGATTGAGCGTGTGCATGAGGGCTTTCGCTGACAGGCGCATCGTGTCGCCAAACAGCGCAAAGTTCACGTCGGTACTGAAGTCGAGTTTCAGCTGGCCGGCATCTTCTCCGATCAGCCATGTCTCGGCTGTGGCGTTGAAGTGGAGGGTCTTGCCCTGCGTCTTGTTCAGCTGGGCACCGATACTCACGGTGTTCTCAGACCATGTCTGTTGGAAGACGGAATCGGTATTCTCGAACAGTTCGGACATTTGGTATCTCCGGTATTCGTGCGTGATGAAGCCTTTCAGTCCGGCCTTCACGTATTTGTTGAAGCCTTCAAGCAGGGCCAGGGCGAAGGTGTTCTTCACCTGCAGGTGCTTGGTGGGATCATAGATCGTGTCGTTGGCGTACTTCTGTCCCCTGGTGTAATAGTTGTCACGGTAATAGTTGGAAGGAGTGGCGTAGGCCTGATAGATTCGCTTGTAGTTGTGAAGCTCAAGAGTGTGGATGATGCTTGTCACAGGCACGTACTCTTTCTTCATCGTCGCATCGATGGAGTCCTGTATCGCCTGTGCACGGTTGAGACTGTCGATGGCAGCCTGACCGTCGACCTTGATGCGGGTGGTGTCAGCTGCGAGGTTGGGAGCATCGCCCTTAACCGGTTCCTTTCCGACGATGGCAGCGCCGTCGGGACGACCCTTCGGGGCGTCTTTCTTGATGTCGCGACCTTCGGCCTGATCCTTATCGTTCTGATTCGCCTTCTCTTTCTTTGACTCCTCGGCAAACTTTCTGGCCTTGAGCTCTTCCTCCGTCATAGGAACATTGCGATAGAATCCGATGTTATAACGGTGACTGAAGAACAAATGCTGGTTGTCGTTACGGTTCCAGTTCTGTGAGAGCACTGTGGGAAATTCGTTGGTGTCATATTGATCTGAGAACGACTCCGGATGAGTGATGTAGTCATCGTTGGTGATTCCGCCGTTCTCGTTGACTTTCTGATGTCTGAGACTAAACAGGACATGCATCTGGTATCTGTCGCCGATATACGTTGAAAAGAATGTAGCATCGAAATGAGCGACGTTCTGATTATTGTAGTAGCCTCTTGCGTAGTCGTAGTTAAGATCGAAACCGAACCCCAGACGCTTGTTGGCATTCACGGCGAACTTGGCGTCAATACGGTCTTCGCCCGACTGCTTGTCACCACAGGTGTCGTAAGAGATCAGGGTGTAAGGCGACAGAGTGTTGACAAAGAGAAACTCGTCGGGCTGTCTGAAGAAGAAACTGTAAGGGTCGGTGAAGATAAAGGAACTACTTTCCCTACGGTTGATGTAGATACGGCTCAGACGGGACGTGTAGTTACTTCCGGTAGAGCTATATTCGCCGTAAAGACCCGAATTGAAGGTGGTGTTCTGATACAGGTGATGAACGGTGTCCGGCGTGCTTGGTATCACATCGCCGAACCGTCTGTCGACCGTCCAGACATGATGGCCTTTAGGAAACTCCTTGGCCTTCTTGGTCGTATCGTTGCTGTTCTTGTTGAAGTTTCTGTTCTCGTTACGCAGTGAGACGTTTCCTTCATTGTCGATCTGGCTGTATGAACGGTCATCTTGTGCACCGGCTTCCGTCAGTACATACATCATCAGAAAAAGGATCGTAAAAATCTTCCTCATATCTTATTTGATCATGCGCATTGACGACTCTACAATCTTTACGCTCATGGCGCAGAGGATGATGTAAAGCCCCATCATGTGCTTCTCTTCATTCTTCTGGAGAAAGAAGATGACACCTATTACGGCCATTATCATGAAAATGATGTTCAGCCAGTTGCGTATCTTGTCCTTGCTCATTATTTGTCGTTAAGCAGTGATTGGAACTTCTTGAATATAAAGTCCTTACGGTCGATGGTCTTGCGGCGGAACTTACCAGAGTATGGATACAGCTTGGTATGTTTCTTGTTGACGCAGTACTTGTCTGTAATCCATTCCTCGGCCTTGTGGTGTTCCGGCTTGCGCTCCAGTTCATAGTCGTAAGTGATGCGCATCAGCTTGACGGTTGCCTGTCCGTCGGCGCAGTTCACGATCAGCTGGAAATTAAACTGCGTACGGTCAAGGGCAAGGGCTGCGTCCTTAAAGACAAGCCACTCATGATAGACACCGCCTATCTCATGCTTGTCGGCATCCTTGATGGCGATGTTGCTGTTGGCAATCTGATTGGGCTCAGTGGTCATCTTCTCCATCTGGGCAAGGAGAATGTCGTAAATCTGTGAAGCGGTCTTGCCGGGCGCTTCGATGGTGGTCTCCCAACACACGACGCCATCGACCTCAGGAACGGCATTCGGCACGAGATATTTTGCATCGCGGTTCTCCTTTGAAACTGGTGCCTGCTCTATCTTCTCCCATGTGTTGTCTTGTGCTGCGATGGTGAGCGGCAGCACTAACAGCATTGATAATAATATCCTTTTCATTGTTACCTTATTATTTATTTTGGGTGCAAAGATACTAAAAAACATCCTTACCACGTTTCACCTTTTCACTTTTTTACCTTTTTTTATTATTTCAGCTCCAGCTCTTTCTGCAAACGTATGATTTCGTCGCGATACTGTGCGGCCTGCAGGAAGTCAAGCTGCTTGGCGGCTTCTTTCATCTTGCGGGTCGTCTCGGCGATGAGTTTCTCCATCTGCGGACGGGTCATGTGCTCGATAATCGGATCAGCTGCAATCAGCGAACCGCCGTCAGCCTCTGCCGCAATGCCGATATTGCGGATCAGTTCCTTCGTGTCGGCACGGTCCTCTTTCTTCAGGGCATTGAAGCTGAGATTCTTTACAATCTGCTTGGGCGTTATGTGATGCTCCTCGTTATAGTGCATCTGCTTCATGCGACGGCGCAGCGTCTCGTCGATCGTCAGTTGCATAGACGCCGTTATGGTGTCAGCATACATGATGACTTTTCCGTTTACGTTTCGGGCAGCACGACCGGCTGTTTGCGTAAGGCTCCTGTGGCTGCGCAGGAATCCCTCCTTGTCGGCATCGAGGATGGCAACCAGCGATACTTCAGGCAGGTCAAGGCCTTCACGCAGGAGGTTGACACCCACCAGCACATCGTAAACACCCTGACGGAGGTCAGCGAGGATCTTCACTCTGTCGAGCGTTGCCACATCACTGTGGATATATGCCGTGCTGACACTGTGACTCAACAGGTATTCTGTCAGTTCTTCCGCCATTCGCTTGGTAAGTGTAGTGACGAGGACGCGCTCTCCACGATTCCGGCGGGTGACGATCTCGTCCATCAGATCGTCGATCTGGTTCTCGCTCTTGCGGACTTCTATCTCTGGGTCAAGAAGCCCTGTAGGACGAATCAACTGTTCTACGACAACGCCCTCAGACTCAGCCAGTTCGTAGTCGGCAGGCGTCGCCGATACGTAGATCACCTGATTAATCATCTCGTGGAACTCTTCGAAGGTCAGGGGCCTGTTGTCGAAGGCTGCAGGCAGACGGAAGCCGTATTCCACGAGGTTCGACTTCCTGGAACGGTCGCCGCCATACATGGCACCAATCTGCGGGATGGAGACATGACTCTCGTCGACGATCAGCAAGTAGTCGTCGGGGAAGAAGTCGAGAAGACAATAGGGCCGCTCTCCAGCCTTGCGCCCGTCGAAATAGCGACTGTAGTTCTCGATGCCGGAGCAGTGCCCGAGTTCCTTGATCATCTCCATGTCGTATTCGACACGTTCCTTTATCCTCTGTGCCTTGATGGGGTCGCCGGCTTCTTCAAAGAAAGCAATCTGTTGCGTCAGGTCGTCCTGTATCTGTCGGATAGCGATGTTCGTCTGTTCCTGTGTGGTCATGAAAAGGTTGGCAGGATAGAGCTTATATTCCTCGAATCTCGCCAGACGGTCGAAAGTGACGGCATCGACTTCCTCAAGGGCATCGATCTCGTCATCCCAGAAAGTCACCCGAAGCACAACCTCGCTGTAGGCCATCGCGATGTCGACGGTATCACCCTTTACCCGGAAACAACCGCGTTGGAGGTCGATATCGTTTCTGACATAAAGAGATGAGACTAAATTTCTTAACAATGCGTTGCGGTCCAACTTCTGACCGACGTGTAAAGTGATGACGTTCTCCTGTAAGGCTACGGGACTGCCCATGCCATAGATGCACGAAACAGATGACACAACGACGACGTCGTTCCTGCCTGACAAAAGATTCGATACTGCTGATAAGCGTAAACGGTCTATCTCGTCGTTGATGGCAAGGTCTTTTTCTATGTATGTATCTGTCGTTGGCAGGTAGGCTTCCGGCTGATAATAGTCATAATAGCTGACATAATACTCGACAGCGTTCTGCGGGAAGAACCCCTTCATCTCGTCGTAAAGCTGTGCTGCCAGTGTCTTGTTGTGACTTAATATCAGGGTAGGGCGGTTTACGTTGGCTATGACATTTGCCATCGTGAACGTCTTGCCGGAACCGGTGACACCCAAAAGCACCTGAGATTTGTCTCCCCGACTGATGCCTTCGGTGAGTTCCTTGATAGCCTCAGGCTGGTCGCCTGTCGGCTGATAGGGTGAAGTAAGTATGAAATTGCTCATAACAAAGTGCAAAGTTACACAAAAAAATGATAAATGATAATTGATAAATGATAATTTTATTCAAAAACTTTGTTTTTTTCGCTGAAAAGCAGTAACTTTGCACCCCGATATGAAGAAATGTATCATAATATGTTCGTGCGCGATGCTGCTGATGATGAGCTGCGCAGGTGAATACAGTAAGATTTATAAGTCGACGGACAACGACTATAGATATGAGTTTGCAAAGGAGGCCTTTGCCAGCGGAAAGTTCCAGCATGCCGTGAATCTTCTGGAGGAGCTGATTACGCTGAAGAAGGGTACCGACGATGCTCAGGAGAGTCTGTATATGCTTGCGATGGCACAGTATTGTAATGCTGACTTTGAAGCAGCCTCTGCGACATTCAAGAAATACCTGAGCAGCTATCCGCGTGGCATTTATGCTGAGGCAGCTGGTTTCTATGTGGGACAGTCGCTTTACCAGAGTGCGCCCGAACCACGTCTGGACCAGACTCCTACGATAGGGGCCATCAATGCCTACCAGCAGTTCCTCGACCTGTTCCCTGACTCGAAGCTGCGTCATAAGGCACAGAGTCGTCTTTACGAATTGCAGGATAAGCTGGTGACGAAAGAGCTGTTGTCTGCACAGCTTTACTATAACCTCGGCGGATATTTCGGTAATATCAACAAAAACGACGAGAGTAACTACACGTCATGTATTATTACGGCTCAGAATGCCCTGAAGCAGTATCCCTATTCCAAGCACCGTGAGGACTTTGCCTTTCTTATCATGAAGAGCAAGTTTGAGCTGGCAGAGAACTCCACAGACGACAAGCGGCTTGACCGTTATCGTGACGCTGAGGATGAGTGTTACGGATTCATCAATGAGTATCCTGACTCAAAGAATGTCCGCACGGCTGAGAAGTATATCGCAAAATGTAAAAAAGTTATTAAAGATTAAGATATGGATTATAAGAAGTCAAAAGCACCGGTAAATACCGTTACACGCAACATCATGGATCTCTGTGAGGATACAGGTAACATCTATGAGAGTGTTGCTATCATTGCCAAGCGCGCAAATCAGATCAGTATTCAGATCAAAGAGGATCTTTCCAAGAAACTTGCAGAGTTCGCTTCATACAATGATTCTTTGGAGGAAGTGTTCGAGAATCGTGAGCAGATAGAGATTTCGCGATATTATGAGAAGCTCCCGAAGCCAAGTCTGCTGGCAACACAGGAGTTTATCGAGGATAAGGTTTACTGGCGCGACCCAATGCGTGATAATCTGAATCAGGACTCTGCATTATGATTCAGCGTAAACAGACACTTTTTCTCATGGCGGCCATTATTTTGACCGTCATGTGTCTTTCTATGCAGATCGGTTCTTTCGAGGTCGCAGGAATCGGAGTTTCAAAGGTGTATAACCTGTGGTTTACGGATCCTGTCGGAAAGCACCATTTCGATACCTGGCCTCTGATGGCTGTCCTGCTGCCGACAACGGTGATAGCATGCTACACCATATTTATATATCACAACCGGAAAGCCCAGGCGTTGTTCTGTCTGCTCAATGCGCTGTTGTGTCTTGGATGGTATGTGTGTTATTTTGTGGTAGGACATGTTGCTGGCGATAAGTCATGGGGATCTGTCAGCTTTACTCCCCTGTGGCCGGCAGTGCTGCCTGCTGTATCATTGATACTTTACATGATGGCCCGTCATGCTATCCTCGCTGACGAGAAACTCGTCCGGTCGATGGATCGTATAAGATAAAGTAAACTAAAAGCCCCGCAGCGAGCGGGGCTTTTAGTTTACTTGTTCTTCAGGGCAGCGATGCTTTCTTTCAGCGAAGCAATCTTCTCTTCCGAATCACTCTGTTTCTTGCGCTCAAGGGCAACAACCTGCTCTGGGGCATTGGCAACGAAACGCTCGTTGGAGAGTTTCTTCTTGACGCCTGCAAGGAATCCTTCGAGGTGCTGTAGCTGCGCCTCCATCTTGGCAATCTCAGCCTCCACATCAATCATGTCGCCAACTGGAACGGCAAATTCGTATGTCCCTACCATAAAGGCCTGAGCAGTGGCGTCTTTCTCAAGAACGATGTCGATGCCGCTGAGGTTGGCCATCTTGATGATAGTATCATAGAAGTCAGCGAAATCATTTTGGTTGATCACCTGCAACTCAAGCTGCTCTTTCGGTGCGATGTTTTTCGATGAACGGACCATGCGGACACCAGAGATGATCTGCTTCACACTCTCTATTTGCTCAATGAGCTTGTTGTCGGCATCTGTAGGAACGGGAATCTCCAGTTTGTCGCGCATGATGCTTTCGCCATCCTTGCGGTCGTAGAGGTGCTGCCAAAGCTCCTCGGTGATGAACGGCATGAACGGATGTAGCATCTTCAGAAGGATTTCGAAGGATTCGAGGGTCTTGGCGTATGTCTGCTTATCGATAGGCTGTGGCTCGCCATTAATGTAGGCGGGTTTCACCATCTCCAGATACCAAGATGAGAACTCATCCCAGAAAAGCTTATAGACAGCCATCAGTGCCTCAGAGATACGATACTTCTTGAAGAGATCGTCGATCTCGGCATTTGTCTGCTTCAGCTTGGCCTCGAACCAGGCGGTGGCGATCTTGCCTGTCTCTGGCTGTTCGATATCTTCCACCTTCCAACCCTTGACCAGACGGAAGGCGTTCCAGATCTTATTGTTGAAGTTACGACCTTGTTCGCAGAGTGCCTCGTCGAAGAGAATATCGTTTCCGGCAGGTGCAGAGAGCATCATACCCATACGCACGCCGTCGGCACCGAACTTCTCGATGAGCTCGATAGGGTCGGGTGAGTTGCCTAATGACTTCGACATCTTACGACCCAGCTTGTCGCGGACGATACCTGTGAAGTAAACGCTTCTGAACGGCATGTCGCCAACGTATTCGTAGCCTGACATAATCATGCGGGATACCCAGAAGAAGATGATGTCTGGACCTGTCACGAGCACGTTGGTAGGATAATAGTATTTCAGTTCCTCATTGCCTGGGTTTCTGATACCATCGAAGAGGGAAATAGGCCAGAGCCATGATGAGAACCAAGTATCGAGCGCATCTTCTTCCTGACGCAGGTCGGCATCCGTAATCTTCGGATCTTTCTGCTGAGCCAGTTTCAAGGCTTCCTCACGTGTCTCTGCTACAACAAAGTCACCTTCCTCATTATAATAGTAGGCAGGAATACGGTGACCCCACCACAGCTGACGCGAGATACACCAGTCCTGGATGTTCTCCAACCAGTTCTTATAGGTGTTCACGTACTTCTG
>JAEEGL017425117.1_pt1 | contig 22683 bp, 20 predicted proteins | sample 9134231 | NCBI WGS metagenome assembly JAEEGL01 (sample SAMN16246548, study PRJNA631951) | gut metagenome | biome: gut microbiome; feature: rumen; material: fiber-attached | host: Bos | place: Iran: Karaj | collected 2018-10 | reverse complement strand
TTGCTGGAGATCAGCCCCAATACGATAGGAAAAGTAAAATCGCAGGTACACCCAAAAGCACCTCCAAAAAATCCACCTCCTGAAAATCAGGGAGATAAGTAGCCTTTAGCTGCAATGTGGGCTAACCCCTCCTGTAGGAGGGGGATAAGATAGACCTGCAGCGGATAAGGTAACTTATCCCCCTCCTACAGGAGGGGTTAGGGGAGGTCTCTTGTGCTAACGACCGATTCGGGTTTATTACCAGCCAATGGCTGGCTACCACTGTCTGATGCCTACGGCATCGGTTGTGCTGAACTAGTCCTCCGTCTGCAGACGGCAGCATTCCTTCATGCTTTCACCCTTTTCCTTTTCTGAAAACCGTTAGAAAACGATCTTGCGACTTAAGTGGTAAGAACTTGCGACTTAAGTGGTAAGAACTTGCGACTTAAGTGGTAAGAACTTTCGACTTAAGTGGTAAGATGGTTTAGTAGGTGATTTCAGCAAACGATGTGGGTTATTTCAGCAAACGCTGCGGCTTGTTTCGGCATACGAACCTATGAAATGGTGCGAAACATATAGCCTCGGTGAGACTTGACAGTGATAGCCATCTATTTCAATGGCAGGCAAAGCGATGATTTCTGGCTTACGGCGTAACGCGAACAATCTGAGATGGAACGCGGTCGTTTTGAAAAAATGCCCCGCGCACTTTGCCCTGCCACAGGGCGTTTGCGAGGGGTCGCGGGGCATTTTTTTTAAAGATATTCGTCATGTTGGACATCACTTTCTGCCATGATATTGGTCATGGCTACGATGTTGTCGGTGCCTACCTCACTGCCCCGGTTGACGTCGTTTGTTAGAGCGGGGGCATCTACCCAGCAGTAGGTGGCCGTCGTGCCGTTGAGCGTCAGGCGTGTGGGACGACGAGTGAAGCGTATGCAGAACTTGGAAAAAATACTAAATGGCAAAGAAAAGCTCAGGAAATAGATGGCTGTATGAAAAAAAATGTGTAAATTTGCAGCCGAAGGGAAATTGAAGATGATAACATTGAAGTCTTATAGCTTATGAAGAAAGTAGTATTAACAATGGTATGCCTGCTGCTGGTGGTGGCAGGCATGGCGCAAGAAGCCTTATGGAGCAATGGCAACATCCAGTCGCCAGTGCTGAACAGTGATGGTACGGTGACCTTTAACCTGCGTGCGCCGAAGGCGGTGCGGGTGATGGTGCAGGGCGACTTTCTGCCCGGCGGCAGTGCCGAAATGACGGAGAAGGAGGGCGTGTGGAGCTACACCACGGGGCCTTTGGCATCGGAACTCTATTCGTACACCTTCCGTGTGGACGGTCTGCAGATGCTTGATCCGCAGAATGTGTATATCAATCGTGACGTGTCCTCGACAATGAACATCTTCATCGTCAGCCAGGAGGCGGGCGACAAGGGCGACCTCTATCGCGTAAACGAGGTGGGCCATGGCGATGTGGCTAAGGTGTGGTACGACAGTCCGACACTCGGCATGAAGCGGCGTATGACCGTCTACACGCCGGCGGGCTACGATCGTGGTAAGAACTACCCCGTGCTCTACCTGCTGCATGGTGCTGGCGGCGACGAGGATGCGTGGACGACGCTGGGGCGTGCTGCCCAGATCATGGACAACCTGATAGCCACGGGCAAGGCACGCCCGATGATTGTGGTGATGCCCAATGGCAATGTCGACTGCCAGGCGGCTCCCGGTGCCTGGTCGCGCGGCATGTACAAGCCGTCGTTCGAGCGCAGCCTGAACCCCGAGGGCCGGCCGAAGGCATCGATGGAAGAGAGCTTTCCTGATATTATTAAATATGTGGAGAGCCACTACAAGGTGGCCAAGGGCAAGCAGAACAGGGCCATCTGCGGCCTGTCGATGGGCGGTGCCCACTCATGGCTGACGTCGAAGCTCTATCCGCAGACGTTCGACTACGTGGGGCTGTTCTCGGCGGCCTACTTCCTCGGCGGCGACCGCCGTGCGTCGCTCTACGACCAGCTTAACGGCAACGACGAGGTGAAGCGCCAGCTGGCGACGCTCTTCGGTGCTAAGCCGCGGCTCTACTGGATTGGCATCGGTAAGGACGACTTCCTCTACCAGCAGAACACGGACTACCGCCGCTTCCTCGATGAGAAGGGCTATCCCTACGAGTATGTGGAGACCGACGGTGGTCACATCTGGCGCAACTGGCGTGTCTACTTAACCATTTTCGCACAAAAGATTTTTAAGAGTTAGGAGTTAGGAGTTAGGAGTGAGGAGTTAGGAGTTCTTGCGTCCCTTTGGTAGCAAGCGAGCAGAGCTCGAGCGAGGAGTAAGGAGTAAAGGAGTAAAAAGGAGTAAGGAGTAAAGGAGTAAGGAGTAAAGGAGTAAGGAGTAAAGGAGTAAAGGAGTAAAAGGAGTAAGGAGTAAAGGAGTAAAAAGGAGTAAAGTAGATTATAATCGATGATGAAAAAGATGATGATGGCACTGCTGATGGCCATAATTGCCACCAGTGCGGGCGCCCAGAGCGCTGAGAAACTGTATGAAGAGGGCAAACGGCTCTACGACGAGAAGAACTACGTCGAGGCCTACCCCAAGTTGAGAGCCGCCGCCGAGAAGGGGCACAAGAAGGCGCAGTACCGCGTGGGTCGCTGCTATGACAAAGGGCATGCCGTCGAAGAGGACGACAAGCAGGCCTTCGAGTGGTATCTGAAGTCGGCCAACCAAGGCTTCCCCAAGGCACAGTACCAGGTGGGCAAGAGCTATAAGAATGGCGAGGGCGTCAAGAAGGACCGGAAAGTGGCCGTAGAGTGGTTTATGAAGGCTGCCAAGCAGGACAATGCCGACGCTCAGCTGGCTTTGGGCAAGGCTTACCTGAAAGGGAAAGGCATCGCTGCCGACGAGGCCAAGGCCAAGTCGTGGCTAAAGAAAGCCGTCAACCACGAGGATGACGGCAAGGCGATTCTGAAGGAACTGCGCGAAGAGGCAGCTGGCGGCGACGCCGATGCTGTGGCCATACTAAAGTTGTTGGGGAAGTAAGCCCCCAAACAACCTCCCCCGAAAAGCCCCCTCCAACCTCCCCCTTGGGGGAGGCTTTTTTCCATTAGATTATTTGAGTTTCGCAAGCTATGAAAACGATGCGCAGTCATGCCCCTACGGGGCTAGCGGTGCAGAACTTGCGAAACATGAATTAGCTTACTTGAGTGAAGCGGCGGCGCGCTGCATCTTCTCGGCAATCTGGGCGTTGCACAGGTTGCCGATGCTGCCTTCGTGGGTGTGCGTCACCTTGCGGGTGGGCTTGTACGTGCCCTGTTGCACCTGGGCGGCTACCGTCTGGTAGGCCTCGCGGAAGGGCATGCCCTCGAGAGTCAGGCGGTTGACGTCCTCGACGGTGAAGAGATAGTCGTAGGTGGGGTCGTCGAGAATGTTCTGGCGCACCTTGATGTGCTGCAGCATGTACTCGGCGACGGTGAGGCACATCGCCAGTCGCTCGAGAGCCGGGAAGGTGACGTCCTTCAGCAGCTGCAGGTCGCGGTGGTAGCCCAACGGCAGGTTGGTGGTGAGCAGCGAAACCTCGTTGACGATAGACTGCAGGCGGTTACAGTGACCGCGGATGAGCTCGAAGGCGTCGGGGTTCTTCTTGTGAGGCATGATGCTGGAGCCCGTCGTCAGGTGGTCGGGGAAGCTGACGAAGGCGAAGTTCTGGCTGTTGAAGAGACAGACGTCCATGGCCATCCGCCCGACGGTGGAGGCTACGGCATTGATGGCGTAGCTGACGGCGCGCTCGGTCTTGCCGCGGCTCATCTGTGCGGCGACAACGTTGTAGTGCATGTCTTCGAAGGCGAGCAGGCGCGTGGTCATGGTGCGGTTGAGGGGGAAGCTGGAGCCATAGCCTGCTGCCGAGCCCAAGGGGTTCTGGTTGGCAATATGATAGGCGGTGGCGATGAGCTGCATGTCGTCGGCGAGCGTCTCGGCATAGGCGCCAAACCACAGGCCGAAGCTGGAGGGCATGGCCACCTGCAGGTGTGTGTAGCCAGGCATGAGCACGTCCTTGTGCTGCTCGCTAAGTGCCAGCAGGCGGTCGAAGAGCCGTTGGACGTTCTCGGCGAGCTGTCTCATCTGTTCACGATAGAAGAGCTTGAGGTCTACCAGCACCTGGTCGTTGCGCGAGCGTCCGGCGTGAATCTTCTTGCCCATGTCGCCAAGGCGCTGGGTGAGGAGGTGCTCCACTTCGGAGTGGACGTCCTCGATGCCGTCGTCGATGACGAAGTTGCCGGCCTCGATGTCGGCGGCAATGTGCTGCAGCTCGCGGGTGAGCACTGTCAGCTCGTCGGTGGTGAGCAGTCCGATGCTTTCGAGCATGGTGATGTGGGCGAGGGTGCCCTGAACGTCGTAGCGGGCGAGCTGCAGGTCGAGCTCGCGGTCGTTGCCGACGGTGAAGTTTTCAATCAGTTGGTCGATGTCGTAACCTTTGTCCCAAAGCTTCATAGTAATTTACTATTTGACGATTTACTATTTACTATTTATTTACTGAGTAACAATTTAAATTTAGTTTATACAAATAATCCTTTTTCCAACAACGAATTTAACGAATTAAACGAATTGCTGCGCGTTGTAATTCGTTTAATTCGTTTAATTCGTTGTTTTTATAAAATAATTGTGTTCATCTACTTATTTGACTATTTACTATTTGACTATTTACTATTTTCAATTTATTTACTATTTGACGATTTGCTATTTACTATTTACTTCCCCTTAACTCCCAGTATTGATGAGAGAGAGATGGTTGATGAAGGCGATATACTGGTCGATGGCGTCCAGAACTTCCTGTTCGCCCACCCATTCGTTGGCAGTGTGGCTGCGGGCGGAGTCGCCGGGCCCCATCTTGATGGAAGGGAAGGGCATCTGTGACATGTCGCTGGTGGTGGGCGAGACGTAGCAGGGGATGTTCATGGCCTGGGCCACGTGCACCATGGGGTGGTCGCTGTCGATGACCGATGCACGGATGTGGGTGGAGCGTGGGGTGAGCGTCGAGCGCACGGCATGGCTGAGAAGGCCGACGACCTCCTCGTTGGTGTAGGCGTCGGTGGTGCGCACGTCGACTACGAAGTGGCACTCGGCGGGCACGACGTTGTGCTGCGATCCAGCCTCTATCTGCGTGGTGGTCACCTTGATGGGCCCCAGCACACGGGACTCCTTGTCGAAGTGGAAATGGCGCAGCGTGTCGATGTCGTCGAGGGCGATGTAGAGGGCATTGATGCCCTCGCCACGTGCAGCATGGCCAGCACGCCCCTGTGCGACGCCGTCGAGCACCAGCAGTCCGCGCTCTGCCACCGCCACCTGCATGCCCGTCGGTTCGCCGACGATGGCAAAGAGGTTTGAGGCCTGATGCTTGCGGTTAGAGATTTGTGATAAAAGATGGGGGAAGAGGGCGCGTGAGCCGTTGATGCCAGTGACCTCCTCCTCGGCGGTGATTGCCAGCAAGAGGTTGAACGACAGGGGCTTGTCGTAGAAATGGCAGAAGGTGGCGATGAGGCTGACCACCGATGCACCGGCATCGTTGCTGCCCAGTCCGTAGATGCGTCCCTGCTCATGCTGAGGCTTGAAGGGGTCGCGGGTGTAGCTGGCAGCGGGCTTCACGGTGTCGATGTGCGAGTTGAGCAGCAGGGTGGGGCGAGCATCGTCCCAGTCCTTCGCGCGTACATATATATTATTATGTAGCCGCTGGACGTCGTCGAAGCCCTTCTCGGTGAGGAAGGCCTCGACAAGAGCTGCCGCCTGTTGCTCTTGGCGCGATATTGACGGCGTGGCTATGAGCCGGTCGAGTAGGTTGATGTATTCGTTCATGGCGTGATGATGGTTCCGACGTCGCTCAGCAGGTTGTCGGCATGCTTGATGCACACACTGCCGACGCCACTGTCGATGGCCTGGAAGCAAGCATTGATTTTCGGGAGCATACCCTTGGTGATGACCTGCTCGGCCAGCAGCTGGCGGTAGTGCTCGCGGTTGATGTGGGGAATCAGCGAGGAGGGGTCGCCGATGTTGCGCATGACGCCCGGCTGCTCGAAGCAGAAGGTCAGCCGTGTGGTGTCGATCTGCGCGGCGGCGATGGCCATGGCGCAGGCCATGCTGTCGGCATTCGTATTGAGCATCGACCCTTGTTGGTCGTGGGTCAGGGGACAGACGACGGGCGTGATGCCCTGCTGGAGGAGTGAACGCAGGAAAGCGACGTTCGCCAGCGGCTGCTCGATGTCGCCCACGTAGCCATAGTCGATGGGCGTGGCAGCGCGGCGATGGGCAGGCAGCAGGCTGGCGTCGGCCCCCGAAAGGCCGATGGCCATGCAGTGGCGTGCCTGTAGTGCCGCCACTATCTGCTTGTTGACGAGGCCTGCATAGACCATTGTCACCACGTCGAGCGTAGGCTTGTCGGTGATGCGGCGGCCGTCGATCATCTGTGTCTCGATGCCCAGCTGCTGGCAAAGGCGTGTGGCCATCTTGCCACCGCCATGCACCAGAATCTTTGGCGACGGCATCTGGACAAACAAGTCGAGGAAGTGCTTCAGACTGTCGGCACTGTCGATGACGTTTCCCCCAATTTTAACGACGCTAATCATAACTCTTCACTATAAACGCTTCACTATAAACTATTTCATCGCCTCGAGCATGCGCTTAAGGACCACCGATGCTGAAATCTCACGGTTGGCAGCCTCAGGGATGACGATGGAGCGTGGGCTCTCGATGACGTCGTCGGTGACAATCATGTTGCGGCGCACGGGCAGGCAGTGCATGAAGTAAGCATTGTTGGTCCATGCCATGTGCTCGGTGTCGACCGTCCACGACATGTCCTTGCTGAGCACCTTGCCGTAGTCGGCAGGATTGGTGACACCCGGACAGCTCCAGTTCTTCGCATAGATGAAGTCGGCACCCTCGAAGGCTTTCCGCTGGTCGTACTCCACGCGGGCGTTGCCGATGAACTTCGGGTCGAGCTCGTAGCCCTCGGGGTGAGTGATGACGAGATCGACGTCGGCGGCCAGCATCCACTGTGCGAACGAGTTAGGCACAGCCTGCGGCAGACTATTGGGGTGGGGCGCCCATGAGAGCACCACCTTGGGTTTGCGGCTCTCCTTCCAGTATTCGCGGATAGTGATGAGGTCGCCGAAAGCCTGCAGGGGGTGGACAGTGGCCGTCTCCATGGCGAAGACAGGGCGACCGCTGTACTGAATGAACTGGTTGACGATGGTCTCAGCATAGTCGAACTCACGGTCGGTGAGTCCTGCGAACGAGCGAATGCCGATGATGTCGCAGTAGCAGCCCATGACGGGGATGGCTTCCAGCAGGTGCTCGCTCTTATTGCCGTCCATGATGACGCCCCGCTCGGTCTCCAGTTTCCAGGCGCCCTGGTTGACGTCGAGCACGATGACGTTCATGCCGAGGTTCATGGCCGCCTTCTGGGTTGAGAGACGCGTGCGCAGCGAGTTGTTGAAGAAGATAATCATGCACGTCTTGTTCTTGCCAAGGTGCTGATACTTAAACCGGTCGTTCTTGATCTCTTGTGCCTCGGCCAGTGCCTGTGGCAGTGGTCCGATGTCTTCTACGTTGATAAATGTTCTCATGCTTTGGGAGGTGTTATTGTTGTTTCTTGTTGTTTTGTCGTTATAACGTTATAACGTGATAACGGTATTTCGAGGCTTCGTGATAACGGTATTTCGAGGCTTCGTGATAACGATTCTCATGATGCCTGATCAGGCGGGGCGCGTCTGTCCCTCACCCTCAATGAGCCATTTGTAAGTAGTGATTTCCTCTAAGGCCATGGGGCCGCGGGGACCAAGCTTCTGCGTGGAAATACCAATCTCGGCACCGAGGCCGAACTGCGCTCCATCGGTGAACGATGTCGGCGCATTCCAGTAGACGCAGGCCGCATCGACGCTCGCCTGGAACTGGCGTGCCACCTGCTCGTTGGCGGTGATGATGGCCTCGCTATGCCCTGAACCGTAGCGGTCGATGTGGGCGATGGCCTCCTCGACGCTGGCGACGGTTTTCACCGCCAGCTTGTAGTCCATGAACTCCGTGCCGAACGACGCGTCAGTGGCGGGCTGGAGGAGGGATGAGGGTTGAGGGTTGAGGGCTGTATTGATGGCAGCATAGGCCTCGTCGTCGCAATAGAGGGTGACGTTCTTCTCGAGGAGCGGAGCTACCAGCGCGGGTAGGTCGTGGAGACGCTCGCGGTGGATGAGCAGGCAGTCGAGGGCGTTGCAGACACTGACGCGGCGCGTCTTGGCATTGAGGACAATGGCACGCCCCATCTGCAGGTCGCCGTCCTTGTCGAAATAGGTGTTCACGACACCTGCTCCCGTCTCAATGACCGGCACACGGGCTGTGTCCCTGACAAAGTCGATGAGCCGTCGGCCACCCCGTGGGATGCACAGGTCGACGTAGCCGACAGCCGAGAGCAGCTGTCCCGTGGCCTCATGAGTGGCGGGCAGCAGGGCCACGGCATCGGAAGCGACACCATGTCGCTGCAGTACCTCATGGATGAGGTCGACGCCGGCCTGATTAGACGCTTCGGCATCGTGGCCACCCTTGAGGATACAGGCATTGCCACTCTTAAAACAAAGTGCGAACACATCGAAGGTGACGTTAGGACGCGCTTCATAAATGATGCCGATGACGCCGAAGGGCACGCTGACACGACAGAGACGCAGACCGTTGGGCAGTGTCGACTGCTTCGACACGTGACCTAACGGTGAGGGCAGCGTGGCCACCTTGCGCATGTCGGCAGCGATAGCCTCCAAACGGCTGTCGGTGAGTAACAGGCGGTCGTAGAGCGGGCAGGACTTGTCCATTTTGGCCAGGTCCTGACCGTTGGCGCTGAGCAGGCGCTCCTTGTTGGCAACGATGGCGTCAGCGACATCCTGCAGCACCTCCTGGCGCTGCTGGTCGGTGAGTAGTGCCAGCGACTTGCTGGCTTGCTTCACACGTTGGAATGTATCTGTCAGTATCATGGCTGAAAGGTTGTATGAGGTGTTTCGGAGCTGCGCTCCATCAGGTTGATAAGGATATCATCGCGCGTGCCGTTGGCTATGATGACCTGAATGCCGGCAGCTGCCACGCGCTTGGCAGTGGCATACTTCGACGACATGCCGCCACGTCCGAAGGTGCTCTTTGACGTCTGGATACAGGCGGACAGGTCTTCGTCAGACCGAACCGTGCGGATGAGTTGTGAGGAAGGGTTGTCGGGGGCACCGTCGTAGATGCCGTCGATGTTCGACAGCAGTATGAGCACGTCGGCCTCCAGCATCTGGGCGATGAGACCCGACAGCTCGTCGTTGTCGGTGAACATCAGCTCCGTAACGCTCACCGTGTCGTTCTCGTTGACAATGGGCAGCACACCGTTCTCGAGCATCACACGCATGCAGGCACGCTGGTTGTCGTACTGCTCGCCAGGCTCGAAGTTCTCCTTCATCGTCAGCACCTGTCCCACATGGATGTTGTACTCGCGGAACAGGTCGTAGTAGAGCCCGATGAGCTTCGTCTGCCCTAAGGCGGAGAACAGCTGCCGCTGCTCCACGGAGTCGAGCTCGTGGGCCACTTTCAGTTCCTGGCGTCCACAGGCAACGGCTCCTGACGACACGAGGATGACCTCATGGCCACGGGAGCGCAGCCACGCTATCTGGTCTACGAGCGCTGACATGCGCGTCACGTTCAGCTTCCGGTTATCGTGCGTCAGCACGTTCGAGCCCACTTTTACAACAATCCTCTTATTCATGTTCGGTAGCAAACTTTTCAATCTTCATTCTTCACCGTTTTAAACCGTGTTGAACCGTGGCTCACTTTTCACCGTTTTTAAACCGTGTTGAACCGTGGCTCACTTTTCACCGTTTTTAAACCGTGTTGAACCGTGGCTCACTTTTCATTTCCCCAGTCCTTGTTTCTGATTTCCACACGACGGATCTTTCCGCTGATGGTTTTTGGCAATTCGTCGACGAACTCCACAATGCGGGGGTATTTATAGGGGGCTGTGACACGCTTGACGTGCTGCTGCAGCTCCTTCACCAGGGCGTCGCCGGCGCGCTCCTTCCACTCTTTGCCGAGGACAACGGTGGCTTTCACCACCATGCCACGGATGTCGTCGGGTACACCTGTGATGGCGCACTCCACCACGGCAGGGTGAGTCATCAGCGCCGATTCCACCTCGAAGGGGCCGATGCGGTAGCCCGATGACTTGATAACGTCGTCGATGCGTCCCTCAAACCAATAGTAGCCGTCTTCGTCGCGCCATGCCATATCGCCTGTGTGGTAGTAGCCGTCGTGCCAGCACTGGCGCGTCAGCTCCTCATCGCGGTAGTAACCCTTGAAGAGGCCGACAGGCTTTGTTCTCCGTTCTCCGTTCTCAACTCGAATCACGATCTCGCCTTTCTCACCGTCCTCGCAGGGGGTGCCGTCGGCTTTCAGCAGGCAGATGTCGTACTGGCCGTTAGGCATGCCCATAGAGCCGGGCTTGGGTTTCATCCACGGCATGGTACCCAGTGTCATGGTGGTCTCTGTCTGTCCAAAGCCCTCCATCATGCGGATGCCCGTCTTCACAAAGAACATGTCGAAGACGGCGGGGTTGAGGGCCTCGCCGGCTGTCGTGCAGTATTCCAATGCCGAGAGGTCGTAGCGCGACAAGTCCTCGCGAATCATGAAGCGGTAGATGGTGGGTGGTGCACAGAAGCTGGTGACGCGGTATTTCTCCATCTGACGCAACAGCGTGTCAGCAGCAAACTTCTCATGGTCGAAGACGAAGACGGTGGCTCCAGCGAACCATTGTCCGTAGAATTTGCCCCAAACGGCCTTTCCCCAGCCGGTGTCCGCCACTGTGAGGTGGATGCTGCCAGGATGCAAGTTATGCCAGAATACGCCCGTCGTCAGGTGGCCTAAGGCATAGAGGAAGTCGTGTGCCACCATCTTCGGCTCACCACTGGTGCCACTGGTAAAGTACATCAGCATGGTGTCATCGTTGTCGTTGGTATGGGCTGGCCGCACGAAGGGCGGTGCCTGTCGCCACTCCCGTTGCCAGTTGTGGCACAGTTCTGCATGTTGCGTATAAAGTGTAGAGCCCTCCACAGCGGTGGCGTCGGCACTATCTCCCACCACAACGATTGTCTGCAGTGTGGGGCTGTCGGCTACGGCGAGGCTGATCTGCTCGGTCACGTAAGGGTCGTCGACGCAGACAATGGCCTTCACCGAGGCCCGTGTGTTGCGATAGACGATGTCTTTCTTTGTCAGCATGTGGGTGGCGGGGATGGTGATGGCTCCCAGCTTGTGGAGTGCCAGCATGACGATCCACCACTCATAGCGACGTTTCAAGATGAGCATCACGGGGTCGCCCTTGCCAATGCCGAGCGATTGCAGGTAAGCGGCGGCTTGGTCGGTCTGCTCCTTCAGTTCTGCGAAGGTTGCCCGTTTCTCAGCGCCCTGCTCGTTGGTCCACAGCAGGGCCAGCATCTGTGGCTGCTCCTCAGCCCACACGTCCATGACGTCGTAGGCGAAATTGAACCTTTCGGGTATGATGAACTCCAGGTTCTTGTTGTAATCCTCGACAGACTCGAAGTGGGTCTGCCTCAAAAATCTTTCTACCATTCCTATTGTGTGTGTGAAGTAAATAAACGGCGGGCTATTCGACGGTAAACGCCAGGATGCGTAGTGCCTGGTCGCCGATGGCCAGCATACCGTGGGGCATCGTTGAGTCGAAGTAGATGCTGTCGCCCTCATAGAGTTCGATGGTCTTGCCACCGAGGTAGAGCTCCATAGCACCCTCAAGCACGAGATTGAACTCTTGCCCTTTATGCGTATTTTTATAAATGGTACGCGCGCCAGGCTTCGGCTCTACGGTGACAATGAACACCTCGGCCTTGCGGTCGACGAAACCGCTGGCCAGACTCTGATATTTGTAGGCCTTTGTGCGTTCCACACTCTTGCCCTGACCTTTGCGGACTACGAAGTAGGAGCGCATGTGGGGCTCTTCGGCAAACATCAGCGCATCGGCCGACACACCGTACTTCTTGGCAATCTTCATCAGGTTCGAGATGGTGATGTCCACCTCGCCCTTCTCAATCAATTCGTATTTCTCAGGCGTGACACCGCAGGTCTCAGCCACCTCCTCGACACTCAGGTCGAGCACGTCGCGCAGGCCCCGCAGCCGTTCGCCAAGCTGTTTCAGTTGTTCATCCATAGATTATTCACTTTTCACTTATCATTTACTTTGTCCAGCCTTCAGCCCGCGGATGACCGACGACGAGAAGCCCGCACATTCCATTTCGTTCAGTCCCCGGATGGCCAGTCCGCCCGCAGTCGTCACATGGTCGACCAGCTGCTCTGGGTGTAACCCCGTGGCTTCCAAAAGTTTGATGGAGCCGTAGAGCGTCTGCATGACAATGCGGAGGGCTTCCGTAGCGCGGAACCCTAACTCAACACCGCCCTCGGAGGCCGCCCGTATGTAGCGCATGGCGTAGGCAATGCCACAGGAGGCCAGCGTGGTGCCGGCGCTGAGCTGCTTCTCTTCGCAGACAATGGTGTCGCCGATGGCATCGAACATGGCCTTTACATCGGCCTTCCCCGTCGTCCGCCCCTCAACGAGGAACGTCATCGACGCCATTTCCGAGGCAGCGATGTTTGGAATGGCCAGCCACAGGTCGGTGTCGGGAGCTGTCCAGTGAGTCAGTTGGTTCAGGGTTATGCCCGCTGCCACCGAGACAACGCTCTTCCCCGTGGTGTCTAACTCGCCCAGCACCTGCTCTACGAGCCAAGGCTTGACGGCAATAATCACCACGTCGGCTTTTTCTACAGCTTCGCGGTTGTTGGCAGTCACGGTGGCACCTTGCTGGGCAAAGCGGCTCAGCTTGGCGATTGTGGGGCAGCTGACGATGAGGTCGCCACCCTCGACGAATCCTGCTTTCAGCAGGCCGTCGGCCAGGGCGCCGCCCATGTTTCCGGCGCCAATGATTGCTATCTTCATGCTAATACGTTGTTTAGTCGTTCTACAAACTCATCAGCCAGCTCGCGCGACAGTGTCAGCGGGGGAAGCAGGCGCAGGGTGAAGTCGCCGGAGGCTCCCGTGAAGACGTGCTGCTCGGTGACCAGCCGCTGGCGTACTGGCTGCTGGGGCACGTCGAGGTCGATGCCTATCATTAGTCCCAGTCCGCGAACGTCCTTGATTTTCTCATGGCCCAGTTCGCGGAGGCGTGCCATCAGGTAGTCGCCCACGTCGAGGGCGTTCTGCATCAGTTGCTGCTCCTCCATAACGTCGAGTACGGCGAGGGCTGCCGTGCAGGCCAGATAGTTGCCGCCAAAGGTGGTGCCCAGCATGCCGTATTCGGCCTTGAATGTCGGTGAGATAAGCACGCCGCCCATGGGGAAACCACCGCCGATACCCTTTGCCACGGTGATGATGTCGGGCTTGATGCCTAACCACTGGTGGGCGAAGAACTTGCCGCTGCGCCCGTAGCCACACTGAACCTCGTCACAGATGAGCACGGCGCCGTGGCGGTGACAGAAGTAAGCCAGCGACTGTGCAAACTGGGGCGTCATCATCTGTACGCCGCCGACGCCTTGTATAGGCTCCACAATGACGGCCAGCACGTCTTCCTTGTCAAGCTCGCGCAGCCACGGATCCAGGTCGTTCAGCGGCAGGAACTTGGCGTGGTGGTTGTCGTTCAGTGGAGCAACAATCTTCGGGTTATTGGTCATCTCAACAGCCAGCGATGTGCGTCCGTGGAACGACTTACGTGCTGCAAGCACCTTGAATCGCTTACGGTTAGCGAAAGATGCCAGCTTCAGGGCGTTCTCGTTGGCCTCGGCGCCACTGTTTACGAGGAACAGGCTGTAGTCCTCGTAGCCTGACGCACGTCCAAGACGTTCTGCCAGCTGTTCTTGCAGCGGCGTCTGCACGGCGTTCGAGTAGAATCCTATTTGTTGCAGCTGTTCAGTCAGCCGTTGTACGTAGTGGGGGTGCGAGTGGCCAATGCTTACCACGGCATGCCCGCCGTAGAAGTCCAAATACTCCTGTCCGCGGTCGTCCCACACTTTGCAGTCTTGTCCCTTGACGATGTTCACGTCGAAGCGGTTGTATACGTTGAATAATTCCATATTTAAAATGCTGATGCTTTAAGTTTAAGTCCAGTTGTCTCGCTGATGCCGAACATCAGGTTCATGTTTTGTACAGCCTGTCCTACGGCACCCTTCAGCAGGTTGTCGATGACGCTGGTAACGAGGATTTTGCCGTCGAAGGCATCGACGTGGACGAGGCATTTGTTGGTGTTTACCACCTGCTTCAGGTCAGGCGCGCTCTCGCAGTAGTGCGTGAAGGCTGCATCCTTGTAGAACGTGCGGTAAGCCTCGGTCACCTCGTCGGCATTGGCCGTGGTGCGGATGATAGCCGTGGCGAAGATGCCACGGGCAAAGTCACCACGATAGGGAATAAAGTCCACTGGCACCTCACCAGCGCCGCTGCCCACCACAGGGGTGCCCTGCAGCTGGTTCAGGCTCTGGCATATCTCGGCTAGATGCTGGTGGGTGAACGCCTTGTAGATGCTGATGTTGCCGGCACGCCAAGCGAAGTGGGTCGTTGCCACGGGCTTCTGTCCGGCCCCGGTGGCACCCGTGATGGCGTTCACCACAACAGGCTCACGTAGCAGTCCGAGCTGTGCTGCTGGCAGCAGTCCGAGCTGTATGCAAGTGGCGAAGCAGCCAGGATTAGCCACGCGCTGTGCCTTCTGAATGGCTGCCCTGTTTAACTCAGGCAATCCATAGACGAACTCGTCACTCCTAACTCCTAACTCCTCACTCCTAACTCCAAACTCGTCACTCCTAACTCCTAACTCCTCACTCCTAACTCTGAAGTCCTGTGCCAGGTCGATGATTTTCACTCCTTCTGGCACGGGATGCTCGCTGAGGAATGCGCGGCTCTTGCCGTGGCCGAAGCACAGGAAGATCACGTCGACCTTCTCAAACGGCATCTGGTCGGTAAACCGTAGCTCGGTGTCGCCTATCAGACCCTCGTGCACATCGGCAACACGATTGCCCGCGTTGCTCTCCGAGTGTGCAAACACGATCTCGGCCTTGGGGTGGTTCACGAGTAGCCGGATCAGTTCGCCGCCCGTGTAGCCTGCTGCGCCAAGTATACCGACAGAAAGCCTACCCAAGCCCTCCCCAAGGGAGGAATGTTTGGTTACATTCATGTTGCTTGATATCATAAAGACTTTTCCTTTCCTTTTCTAAACATCCCTCCCTTGGGGAGGGCCTAGGTGGGCTCTTTACCTCTTTTCGTCTTTGTGAATGCCATAATAAACACGGAGGGGTGTCGACAGCACCTTGATGAAGCCTTTCGCCTCGTCGGCTGTCCAGCCCGTCTGCGTCTCGCCGTATTCGCCGAGCTTCGAGCGCGTCAGGTCGTCGGCAGAGTCGATGCCCACGGTCTCAAAGCCATAAGGACGCAACTTCAGGATGGCCGTGCCGTTGACGTGGCGCTGACTCGACAGCAGCATGGCTTCGATGTCGGCCATGACGGGCTCCAGATACTGGCTCTCGTGGAGGAACATGCCATACCACTGGGCCACCTGGTCCTTCCAGTACTGCTGCCATTTCGACAGCGTCGACTTCTCCAACAGGCGGTGGGCCTCGATAATGAGCTTTGGCGCAGCGGCCTCGAAGCCTACGCGCCCTTTGATGCCAATGATGGTGTCGCCCACGTTGCAGTCGCGACCGATGGCATAGCTGGCACCAATCTCCTCAATCTTCTGGATGGCCTTGACGCGGTCGGCAAAGGGCTCGCCGTCGACGGCCACAATTTCGCCGTGCTCAAAGGTGATGCGCAGCAGGCGCTCGTCGTGCTGGGTGGCATGCTTGAGAAAAGCTTCCTCGGGCAGGCCCTGCGTGGCGTCAAGCAGTTCGCCGCCGCAGATGCTGGTGCCCCAGATACCCACGTTGTATGAGTACTTCAGCTTTGCGAAGTCGGCCTCGAAGCCGTGCTGGTTCAGGTAGTCGACCTCCTCTTTGCGCGTCAGCTTCTCGTCGCGTGTTAGCGTGATAATTTCCACGCCGGGGGCCATGACGAGGAATGTCATGTCGAAGCGCACCTGGTCGTTGCCGGCACCCGTTGAGCCGTGGGCTATCGCGTCGGCACCCACCTCGTTGGCATAGCGGGCGATGGCCAGCGCCTGGAAGATGCGCTCACTGCTTACCGAGATGGGGTAGCAGTTGTTACGCAGCACATTGCCGTAAATCATGAAGCGCAGCGACTTGTCATAGTACTCCTGCGTCACGTCGAGCGTGGCATATTTCACAGCTCCTAAGCGGTAGGCATTGGCCTCGTTGCGCCGCAGCTGCTCTTCGCTGAAGCCGCCGGTATTGGCACAGACGGCGTGCACCTCGTGGCCTTCCTGCGTCAGGCGCATGACGGTGTACGAGGTGTCGAGCCCTCCTGAGAAGGCCACAACAATCTTTTTCCTTTTCATGTCTTACTTTATTCTGAATATCTTGTTAAACACGTTCTTTATGGCCATCATGTAGGGTGTCCACCACGATGACTTTTTCTTCTCGGCAGTGGCCGGGTCGTAGAGCATGCCGTAACAGAGGCACACACGGCGGTTGTTGCGCTGCAGCACGTCGTAGTTCACGCACCCCTGGCAGCCCTCCCAGAACTCGTTGTCCTGTGTCAGCTCGTTGAGTGTCACCGGCTGGTAGCCCATGCGGGTGTTCAGCTTCATCACTGGCAGCGACGTCGTGATGCTGAAAATCTTGGCGAAGGGGAAGCGGGTGCGAGCCAGTTCGAATGTCTTCTCCTTGATGCGTGCCGCAAGGCCCATGCGTCGGTACTCTGGAGCCACAATCAGACCACTGGTGGCCACGAAGTCACCATGGCTCCAGCTCTCGATGTAGCTGAACCCCGCCAGCTTGTCGCCGTCAAGGGCGATGACTGCCTTGCCGCTGGTCATCTTCTGGGTGATGTACGATGGTTCACGCTTCGCAATACCCGTATTGCGCTGACGTGCCGACTCAAAAATGAGCTGACATATCTGTTCTGCATATTTCACGTGCGACTCGTTGGCCTGCTGCACGATGATATCCTTTTTACCCATACGAACTTAATGTTGTTAATTCCTTCAATACCTGAAAAACGCCTGCAAAGTTCGGTAATTTATTTCAATTACGCAAATTTTTCTTGCAAAAAGTTACAATTTTCAACGTTTTCTTGACCGAAAACATGATAAATCGTAACTAAGCTGCCCTCCTCATGGGCTGTCGGCCCTTTTTTTCTCATATCAAAAAAATGGCGGAAAATTTGGAGATGTGGGAAAAAATACGTAATTTTGCCATCCGAAACTACCAATAACCTGAAAACGACGTTAACCACACCATGCAAGAAACCATGAACGTCAACGACGGGAAACACCCGTGGGCCGCTTACCTCTTTCATGCCGTTGCCCTGGCCATTGTTGCCATCTGGGGCAGCACCCTCGTCAGTACGAAAATACTTATCCAGTCAGGGCTGCGCCCCGACGAGATTTTCATGCTCCGTTTCATCCTGGCTTATGTTGCCATCCTCTTCATCTCACCACGTAAAATGTGGGCCGACAATTGGCGCGACGAGCTGATGATGGTGCTTCTGGGCATCACCGGCGGCTCTGCCTACTTCATCACTGAGAACATGGCCGTGGGACTTACATACGTCAACAATGTCAGCTTCATAGCCAGCGTGTCGCCACTGGTCACCATGGCCATTGCCCTCTGCACCTACAAGGGCATCACCATCCGCCGCGTGCTCTTCGTGGGCTCGGCACTTGCCGTCCTGGGCATCGCCATCGTCGTCTTCAACGGCCAGATGGTGCTCCACCTCAACCCGCTTGGCGACCTGCTCGCCGTGGCGACGATGGTGTGCTTCGGCGTCTATTGCTATTTCCTCAAGGACATGGGCAACCGCTATGACCCCGTGTTCCTCACTCGTAAGATGTTTGCCTATGGCATCCTTACTGCCCTGCCGTTGTTTGCCATCAATCCGTGGGAGTTCCCGCTGGCCGACCTGCTCAGTGCCAAGATGCTGCTCAATCTGCTGTTCCTCGGACTGGTGGCGTCCTTTGGCTGCTTCGTCCTTTGGTCGGTATGTATTAATAAGGTGGGAGCCGTCACCTGTTCCAACTACCTCTACCTCATTCCGCTGACCACTGTTGTCTTCAGTGCCATCTTCCTCAACGAGCAGATGACGCTCATCGCATGGATAGGGTGCGCCTGCATCATGGCTGGCGTCTACTTGGCCAACCGTGGCTGTCGTGACTAGCTACCATTAACATAATCGCCAATTCCTTCGTAATATGTTGACATTTTCGACATTACGAAGGAATTGTCGGTGCGCGTTTGTAAAATATATCGCATTTTATTTGGGGAAAAGAAATCTATTTTGTATCTTTGTAGCCAAATTGATGTTTTATCAAGAAACTAATTATTAACCAAAAACTAACCTGTATGAAGAAAATCCTATTTTTGATGGCAATTGTCGCCATGGGACTCTGTTCCTGTGGCGGTGGAAAGAGTGGAGACAGTGCCTCGGGTAGTGACTCGGAAGGCGGAACTGTTTCTGGCTTGGCCGATGGCAAGTGGCCGGCAGCTGTATACGACAAGTATGGTATTCCCGAAATGAAAACCAATGGCAAGGTTGTCTATACCGACTTCCAGACAGAGGGCTCCTACCAGTACTTGGTCGACTATAAGGGTGTCACCCGCGAGGAGATGCTGGCATGGGTCAACAGCCTCAAAGAGAAGGGCTTCCGACTCACTGACCTCAATCAGGAGAAGCTTGAGAAGCGTGGATGGGAGCACGACATCATGCTCTATCAGCCCGGCGAAGGAAAAGACATGCGCATGCGCATCGGCTTCGATTTCGAGAATATGATGTCGTTCGAGTACTACACCGACGAGCCGAACCCCGCCTTCGAGGTGGTCGAACGTGACGACGAGTATTACATTGACTATAACTTCGCCGTTTCGCTCAACCCCATCAACAACGAGAAGAAGGCCGAGGGCAGCTTCGAAGCCCTTGGGCTGACAGCCGACGACTTTGCCAACATTCCCCACGTCCGCTTTGTCGGCATCTCCGGCAATGAGCAGCGCTCAACGGTGGCCATCGCCTTCTATGGCGATCACCAGTTGACGACCGAGGACCTCGATGCCCTCCACAACGGTATGGCCGATGTGCTGGCCGCCAAGGGCGTAGCGTTCACTCAGAGCTTGAGCGGCAAAGCCAGTACCGCCGACCAGTTGAAGGCCGACAAGATTCGTTCTTATGGCGTCGAGAAGGACGGCAAGAAATATCTGATGATGGTCTTCACCGACGACAGTCCCGGTGACTTCGGCGCCAGCTTTAACTTTGTCTTCACGAATACCAGGAAGTGAGGAGATGAGGAGGTAAAGTAGAATAGATCTATCCCCATCAGCGGTGCGCCTTTAGCAGAATCTCAGAGTAGCAGAGGTATTCTACTTTACCTCCTCACCTCCACACCTCCACATCTCCACAATAATTATTAACCTTTTAAAAACAAGCGTATGAAAAAGATTTTGATGATTGCTTGCATGATGCTCATGGGCACGGCAGCATTTGCCCAGCAGGGCGCCACCAGTGTTGGTGCAAACGTGAACTACGGCATGCACTCCGACTACAAGAACTTCGGTGTCGGTGTGAAGGCCCAGTGGGAGTTCATGGACAACATTCGTCTTGAGCCTTCGTTCAACTACTTCTTCAAGAAGGACTATTGCTCAATGTGGGATGTTAACATGAATCTCCATTATCTCATTCCTGCAGGATCAGTGAAGATCTATCCGCTTGCAGGTCTCACCCTGCTCGGCTCGAAGGTTGAAGTCTTGGGTGTCAGTCATAGCGACAGCGACTTCGGACTCAATCTCGGTGCTGGCGTGGAGTTCCCACTCAGCGAAGGCGTCAAACTCAACTTCGAGGGCAAGTACCAGATTGTGAAGGACTGGGATCGTCCCGTCATCTCAGCTGGCTTGTCGTTCGCTCTCTAAACCACAAGTCCGCACTCCACGTTATTCAGAGTGCGGACGCTTTCCCTATGTGTCGTGGTACTGCCTTCGGGCGGTGCCACGTTTTTAGTCAGTATTTCTCCCATCTTCAATCTCCCAGCGCAGCAATGACGTTGGCAACGACCTCTGCAGAGGTCACCCCTTGTCCGCCGGAGCACGAGCCGTGAATCTCGGTGGTCAGCACCTGGTCGACGATGGGGCGGGCATTCCGGGCGTTCACGCCGCCGCCAGGCATGATGATGAGCCGCTCGTCGGCAAGGTCGCGCAGCTGGCGCAAGAGGGGGATGCCCTGCTCGGCCGTGGGCTGCTGGCCGCTGGTGAGCAGGCGAGCACAGCCCAGTGCAATGATCTGCTCAAGGGCGACGAGTGGCTCCCGGCAGACGTCGAAGGCGCGATGGAAAGTGACGGGACGGCCCTCGGCAGCCCGCATCAGGCGCCGCATGGCCACCATGTCGACGTCGCCCTGCGCTGTGAGGGCGCCGATGACGATGCCGTTGGCGTAGGGTAGGGCAGCGCGTATGTCGCGCTCCATCACCTCCACCTCGTCGGGCGTGTAGACAAAGTCGCCCTCACGGGGCCGTATGAGCACGTGAATGGTGAGCTGCGGAAACATCGCACGCACCTTTTCCAGTAGTCCTATGCTGGGTGTCAGCCCGTCGAGCGCCAGGGCTGAGCACAGCTCTATACGCTCCGCACCGCCCGCTACGGCATTGACGACGCTCTGCAGCGAGCCGGTACAAACTTCGAGTGTTCGTTTCATCTTTCTTGATTTCAAGTTCTTTTATTCAAATTTCGCATTCGCTCCGCTCGGCTTTGCCGCTTCGCTCTGCGAAGAACTTATGTAGTAAGAGGTCGTTCTTGTGTCCCTCTGGTAGCAAGCGAGCAGAGCTCGAACGAAAAGTTATTAGTATAGCCTTCTCAGGTGTATCGTAGCGTCAAGTCTATCGACTTTTAACTCCTTCTAACTCCTTCTAACTCCTTCTAACTCCTTCTAACTCCTTTTTACTCCTTTTTACTCCTTTTTACTCCTTTTAACTCCTTCTAACTCCTTCTAACTCCTTCTTACTACATTTAACCCTTCTAACTCCTCAACTTTAAAAAGTTGAACCACTTACTTCCACGACATAGTCGGGCAGTGCCTCGTGGTCGGGCAGTTCGATGGTGAGGGTGTGGGTCTTTTTATGATAAGTAGTGGTGAGGGGCGTGCGGGTGATGAAGTCGGTCACTGCGGCAGGCTTTTTCTCGCAGGGCACGTCGATGCGGCTCACTGAGCGATCCAGCACGTGGAGGAAGAGTTTCGAGGTTTTCGATTTGAGGTTCGAGGCTTGAGGCTTCAGGGTGCTGACGCCCCAGGAACATTCTTCGACGGGCCCGCGGCGGGTGTCGTAGATGGTCACGCCGTAGATGTCGAGCCACTGGCCGATGCCGTGCAGACGGTTGATGGCCGTAGCGGGCAGCTCGCCGTTGGGCTGCGGGCCAATGTTCAGCAGCAGGTTGCTGCCCTTCGAGGCACAGCGAACCAGCAGTGTGACAAGCTCGTCGGTGGTCTTGTAGTTCTGGTCGCTGACCTTGTAGCCCCACATGCCGTTCATCGTCTGGCACATCTCAAGGGGCAGCTGCGAGATGTCCTGCCCCGACAGGCCGGCCGTGTTCTCGCCGGGCACGTCGCGCTCGAACATCTGGAAGTCCTCGCCCTCGATGGGTGTGATGTGGTGGTTGTTGCCGATGAGGCAGGCGGGCTTCAGCGAGTGGATGTAGCGGTAGAGCTCAGGCATGCGCCAGTCGAAGGGTATGCTGTCGCTGTCGTGGTCCCAATAGCCGTCGAGCCAGATGCCCTCGACACCCTCGTAGTCGCAGAGCAGCTCGTGGAGCTGGTCCTTCATGAACTGGAAGTAGTGGTCGTAGTCGGGGCGCAGCGCGCGGCCAGTGTCGTGGCCAGTACGCCCGAGGGGGTAGTCGTCGCGCATCCAGTCGAGGATGCTGTAGTAGAGGTGCAGGCGCAGCCCCGTGGCGCGGCAGGCGTCGGCCAGTTCGCCGATGACGTCGCGCTTGAAGGGGGTAGCCTCCACGATGTTGTACTTGCTGGCCTGTGTGTGCCACATCGAGAAACCGTCGTGGTGGCGTGAGGTGAACGTGATGTATCGGGCCCCTGATGCCTTGATGGCCTCAGCCCACTCCTTGGCGTTGAAGCGTATGGGGTAGAAGCAGGAGGCGGCCTTCGAATACTCCGAGTGGAGCAGGTGGCCGCTGTTAAGGTACCATTCGCCCTGGGCATACTCGCTGTAGATACCCCAGTGGAGGAAGATGCCGAAGCGGAAACCCTCGAACTGTCGGCGTGCTTCCAGGTTCTCTTCTGTCGGCATATACTGGCCGAAGCTGACGGCTGCCATCAGTAGGCAGCACAGTGTGATGAGCTGTTTTTTCATAACTGTGATTGGTTGGTTTTGCTTTTGCGTGCAAAGGTACGAATAAGCGAGCAAAAAACCAAATAAATTTGAGCTTTTTCGAGCGTGAGTACCTTCGACCGGAGGTCAAAGGTACGAATAAGCGAGCAAAAAACCAAATAAATTTGAGCTTTTTCGAGCGTGAGTACCTTCGACCGGAGGTCAAAGGTACGAATAAGCGAGCAAAAAACCAAATA
>JAEEGL011740097.1_pt1 | contig 22683 bp, 19 predicted proteins | sample 9134231 | NCBI WGS metagenome assembly JAEEGL01 (sample SAMN16246548, study PRJNA631951) | gut metagenome | biome: gut microbiome; feature: rumen; material: fiber-attached | host: Bos | place: Iran: Karaj | collected 2018-10 | reverse complement strand
CATCATCCCTGGGAATATGGTCTACGAGCTTCTTCACAATAACCGCACAATCGGAGCCGACAGCCGTGAGATTGGAGAGAAGGTAAAGAGCTACTACGCTTCCTTCTGCCAGGGTGAGATTGTGGTTACCGACATTCGCACCGCCGAGATGACGAAGGTGGTCGAAAATACTTTCCGCGCAGTCAACATCGCCTTTGCTAACGAACTCGCTCGCATCTGCCGTCACGACAACATGGACGTGTACGAGATCATAAGGATTTGCAATATGCACCCGCGTGTGAATATCCTTCAGCCTGGTCCCGGCGTCGGCGGCCACTGTATCAGCGTGGACCCCTGGTTCCTGGTGGGGGACTATCCCCAACTGGCCAAGGTCATCGACGAGAGTATGAAGACTAACGACGGCCAGCCGTCTTTTGTGCTCGAGCGCATCTATGAGATCATGAAGGAGAACGGCATCACCGACACCGGACGCGTGGGCCTCTACGGAATAACCTACAAGGAGAACGTCGATGACGTTCGTGAGAGCCCGACTCTCCAGATGCTTGACATCCAGGAGCGTCACCTCGCCAGTCCGCTGAAGAGTTTCGACCCCTTCTTCACCGAAAAAGCCATTGTGCCGAATCAGGTCCTTGACTTTGACCGGTTCCTCGACGAAGTCGATATGGTCGTCATCATGGTCAAGCACGATCACATCAAGCAGCACTGGGACAAACTGAAAGGGAAGGTGGTTTTGGATTGTCATAATATTTGCCCAGTAGGAGAGAGGGTGTATCATATTTGATTATCAACACAGAACTAAAGGAACAGAGAACTATCATGCTAACCCAAAGAACCTGAGATTGTTCTAGGACAGTGGTTTAGCATAGAGACTATCGAAGGCTGAACAGTATTTTTATCTGTAAGGATGCCTTATACGAATCCCTTGTAGAGTTATTAGAATAATTAATAATAAATAACAACATGTCAGTTTTTAAAGACAGGACCCTGTTGATCACCGGCGGTACCGGCAGTTTCGGGAATGCCGTCCTGAGAAGATTCCTTGACAGCGACATCAAGGAGATACGAATATTCAGCCGCGACGAGAAGAAGCAGGATGACATGCGTCATTTCCTGCAGGCACAGCGCCCGGACGTGTTCGGCAAGGTGAAGTTCTACATCGGCAATGTCCGCCAGCGTGAAGCAGTCGACTTCGCAATGTCCGGAGTGGACTACGTGTTCAGTGCGGCTGCCCTCAAGCAGGTCCCCAGTTGCGAGTTCTTCCCGATGGAAGCCGTCAGGACTAATGTCGAAGGCACCAACAACGTGCTGCTCAGTGCTATAGCTCATGGAGTCAAGAATGTTGTCGTGCTCAGTACCGACAAGGCAGCCTATCCTATCAACGCCATGGGCATCAGCAAGGCGATGATGGAGAAGGTCGCAATTGCTCAAGGAAGGGCTTTAGGTGAGAACGCCCAAACTACGATTTGTTGCACTCGTTATGGCAACGTGATGGCCAGCCGCGGCAGCGTGATTCCTCTCTGGGTGGAGCAGATGATGGAAGGCAAGCCTATCACCATCACCGATCCCAATATGACCCGTTTCATGATGACTCTCGACGATGCAGTCGATCTGGTGGTGTACGCATTCACCCATGGTCACAATGGCGATCTTTTCGTCCAGAAGGCACCGGCCGCGACTCTTAGCACTCTGGCGCAGGCCCTGAAGGAGGTATATTCAAAGATAGATCCGAAATATGGCGAGACTGAGGTCAAGATCATCGGTACCCGACATGGTGAAAAACTATACGAGACGCTCGTGACACGCGAGGAAATGCTTCGCAGCGAGGACTGCGGCAACTATTTCCGCATCCCGTGCGACAGTCGCGACCTAAATTACGACAAATATTTCACGGTGGGTGATGATGCTATTTCTCATACAGAGGACTATCATAGCCACAACACTCGCCGTCTGGATGTCGAGGGCATGAAGGAACTCCTCCTCAAGCTCCGCTTCATCCGCGAAGACCTGGGCCTTGAGCCGCGTGCCAAAGCCAAAGACATCCGCTCCGAATAGATTATTGTCAATCTGAATGAAATGAAGATTCTGGTAACAGGCGCCAAAGGTTTCGTCGGAAAGAACCTGTGCGCGCAGCTAAAGAATATATGCGACGGCAAGGCAAGGAACTACGGCGTGGACGTTGAGGAAATCTATGAATATGATCTCGATTCCATTCCGGAAGAATTGGATCAAGCTTGCGAGGTTGTTGACTTCGTATTCAACCTTGCGGGAGTCAACCGGCCTCAGAATCAGGAGGAGTTCATGAAAGGCAACTTTGGTTTCGCAAGTACCCTTCTGGACACTCTAAAGAGATGTGGCAATCGCTGTCCCGTGATGCTCAGCAGCAGCCAGCAGGCTAGCCTCACCGGCCGTTTCGGCAATTCAGAATATGGCCGCAGCAAGAAGGCAGGGGAGGATCTGTTCCTGCAATATGGCGTAGAGACCGGAGCAAAGGTGCTAGTCTATCGTTTCCCGAATCTCTTTGGCAAATGGTGCCGTCCGAACTATAACTCCGCCGTTGCAACTTTCTGCAATGCAGTGGCCAACGACCTTCCATACACCGTCAATGACCCAAACGTGGAGTTGGAACTTCTGTACATAGACGACTTGGTCGATGAGATGATCAATGCCCTGAAAGGCGAGGAGCATCGCTGCGAGTTCGACGGGCTGGAAGTGGTCCCTGAGCCTGTCGAAGGGCATTACTGTTATGTACCCGTCACCCACAAGGCCACTCTCGGAGAGATTGTGGACCTACTCAACCAGTTTGCCGAGCAGCCAAAAACCCTGACTATCCCCGAGATTCCAAACGGATCATTCGCTAAAAAGCTTTACAGCACCTATCTCAGCTACCTCCCTAAAGAAAAGGTTGCATTCCCGCTCAAAATGAACGTTGACGACCGCGGGAGTTTCACTGAGTTGGTGCATACCCTGAACTGTGGTCAGGTCAGCATCAACATCTCCAAACCAGGCATCACAAAAGGCCAGCACTGGCACAACACAAAGTTCGAACAATTCATAGTAGTCAAAGGCCATGGCCTGATTCAGCAACGGAACCTTAATGACCCTGATGGAGAGGTGCTCGAATGGGAAGTCAGTGGAGATAAGATTGAAGCCGTCCACATGCTCCCCGGCTACACCCACAACATCATCAACCTCTCCGACACTGAAGATCTCGTCACAGTTATGTACTGCAATGAGGTCTTCAATCCCGACAAACCTGATACCTATTTTGAAGTAGTAAAGTAAACAAATATGGCACAATTCAAGAATAACGGGAAGCTGAAGCTTCTAATTATTGTGGGGACGAGGCCGGAGATCATCAGGCTGGCAGCGGTGATTAATAAATGCCGCCAGTACTTCGACACGCTGTTGGCTCACACCGGGCAGAATTACGACTACAATCTCAACGGTGTGTTCTTCAAGGACCTCAATCTTGCCGATCCTGACGTTTACATGGACGCAGTAGGGAAGGACCTTGGCGAAACTATGGGTAACATAATCGCCAAAAGCTACCAGTTGATGGTTGAAGTCAAGCCAGATGCCGTTCTTGTGCTGGGCGACACCAACTCCTGCCTTAGTGTCATCGGAGCAAAACGTCTGCATATCCCTATTTTCCACATGGAAGCAGGCAACCGTTGCAAGGACGAATGTCTCCCGGAAGAGACCAACCGCCGCATCGTGGACATCATCAGCGATGTGAATATGGCATATTCAGAGCATGCCCGCCGCTACCTGGCCGAGTGTGGCCTGCCGAAGGAGAGGACTTATGTGACCGGATCCCCGATGGCCGAAGTGTTGCACCAGAACCACGCGCAGATTGAGGCCAGCGACATCCATAAGCGTCTTGGACTCGAGAAGAAAAAGTATATCCTCCTGTCCGCCCACCGCGAGGAGAACATAGACACCGAGAAGAACTTCCTGAGCCTCTTCAATGCAATCAATGCGATGGCCCGGAAGTACGACATGCCCATCCTCTACAGCTGCCATCCCAGATCCAGGAAGCGCCTCGAGCAGGCCTCTTGTCATCCTGAGCGCGAGCGAAGGATCTCTCTCGATCCCCGCGTCATCCAGCACGAGCCTCTCGGTTTCCACGACTACAACTGCCTTCAGATGAACGCCTTTGCCGTTGTGAGCGACAGCGGAACCCTCCCTGAGGAGAGCTCATTCTTCACCTCTGTCGGCCATCCTTTCCCGGCAGTGTGCATACGCACCAGCACCGAGCGTCCCGAAGCCCTTGACAAGGGCTGCTTTGTCCTTAGCGGTATTGACACTGAAGGCCTCCTTCAGAGCGTCGATCTGGCCGTGAGCCTTATCCATGACGGCCATCCCGGCATCCCAGTCCCTGACTATGAGGACGAGAACGTGAGCACCAAGGTCGTCCGCATCATCCAGAGCTACACCGGCGTCGTGAACAAGATGGTTTGGAGGAAGTACTGATGCTTTATTTGGCAAAGTAAGATAATGCGAATCCCTATACCGAAAATACTGACCAATTCTCGTTTGCTGGTCTTCAATTCATTTCCGGACTTTGCGGATAATGCTTATGCGTTTTACCTTTATCTGGAGGATAATCGGTACTGGGTGAAGTATAAGTTCGTGTGGTTGGTTGAGGAGGTGACAGATTCGATCAGGGCGCTGGTAAAGGAAAGGAAGTTCCATTGCCGGGTTATTAAGAAGAAGTCGATTCAAGGAGTGTGGGCTTATCTTAGAAGCAGACATTTTTTCACGACTCATGGAGGCTTCTTAGCTTTTGACACCTCTCATGTGACAGACAAATATGTCAACCTCTGGCATGGGATGCCACTTAAGAGGATAGGTCGCCTTTTGGATGAAGGTTCCGGATTTACCCCATGCTTGACCATTGCATCCAGCCGTCCTTTTCAAAAGATCATGGCAGATTCTTTTGGACAGCCCTTGGAAAGGGTTCTTGTTACAGGGCAGCCCAGATGTGATATGATGTCAGGGGAGACTAATTACTTTAAAACCAAGGGAATCTCACTTGAAAAGTATTCGAAGGTCGGCATATGGATGCCTACGTATCGAGTTTCGATTATAGGAGAAATTCGTGAAGATGGTACTTATGAGGAAGGATCAGTTTCGTTCCTGACGCAGCAAGATCTATTGAAACTTGATGAGCATCTCAAAGAGAGGGATATGCTCCTTCTTTTGAAGATTCACCCGATGGACATTCTTCAGAACTATGAGTTTCCTCGTTATTCCAATATAGTTGTGATCAGACCTCGTGAGGCAGACTCGGAACTGTATCCAATCCTCGGGAAGTGTGATTTCCTTCTGACTGATTATTCTTCAGTCTACATCGACTATGAAGTTCTCGAAAGACCGATAGGTTTTGTAATGGACGATCTTGAGGCCTATTCCAGGAGCCGGGGATTCTGTTTTGATAACATTGAGGACGTCATGCCTGGAAGAATTCTGACCAACCTTCATGAAATAGAAGAATTCATAGATGCACCGCAATTCTCGGCTTGCCGCCTATGCTTGAATGAGCATCACGACTTCAATTCGTCAGAAAGATTAGCTAAAGAATTAAAACTATAATACGATGAAAAGAGTTATTACTTACGGGACCTATGATATGCTTCATTATGGGCATATAAATCTTCTTCGCCGTGCGAAGGCTTTAGGGGATTATCTAATCGTTGTTCTCTCGACAGACGAGTTCAATTGGAATGAAAAGCAGAAAAAGTGCTATTTCCCTTATGAGATCCGCAAGGCGATGCTGGAGGCGATCCGCTACGTTGATCTAGTTGTCCCTGAAACATGCTGGGAACAGAAGCGCACCGACATTCACACTTACAACGTCGACACATTTGTGATGGGCGATGATTGGGAAGGCAAGTTCGACTTCTTGAAAGAGGAAGGTTGTGAGGTGGTTTATTTACCTAGAACTCCAGATATTAGCACAACCAAGATTAAATCAGATTTGATGATATACAAGTAGTTTTCTCATATCATGATTATTCTTAAATTGTAGTTCCTAAACAGTTATTTAGAAAAAAGAGATGAAAGGAATTGTACTAGCAGGAGGATCTGGTACGAGGCTATACCCTATCACAAAAGGTGTTAGTAAACAATTATTGCCCATTTATGATAAGCCAATGGTATATTTCCCTATTAGTGTGCTAATGCTTGCCGGTATTAGAGATATCCTTATTATTTCTACACCTTATGACCTGCCTGGATTTAAGCGATTACTCGGTGATGGTTCTGATTATGGGGTACACTTTGAGTATGCTGAGCAACCAAGCCCTGATGGATTGGCTCAAGCCTTTATAATAGGAGAAAGTTTTATTGGTGGTGATAGTGTTTGTTTAGTACTAGGAGATAATATTTTTTATGGATCTGGCTTCATAGAATCACTACAACGAGCTGTCAAGGATGCTGAGGATAATAATAAAGTTACAATCTTTGGATATTGGGTTTCAGATCCAGAGCGGTACGGAGTTGCCGAATTTGATAGTCAAGGTAATTGCTTGAGCATAGAAGAAAAACCGAAGAATCCTAAAAGCAATTACGCTGTTGTTGGTCTTTATTTTTATCCAAATAAAGTTGTCGAAGTGGCCAAGCATATCAAGCCTAGTTCAAGGGGAGAGCTAGAAATTACTACTGTGAATCAGTTTTTTCTAAGAGATGGCCAGTTGAAGATTCGAGTATTTGGTCGTGGCTTTGCATGGTTGGATACTGGTACACATGATTCTCTTGCAGAAGCTTCCACTTTTGTTGAAGTTATCGAGAAACGTCAAGGACTTAAAATTGCATGCTTGGAAGGAATCGCATATCGCAAGGGATGGATTACAGAGGAAAAAATGCGCGAAATTGCACAACCAATGATAAAAAATGAGTATGGACAGTATCTCATAAAAGTTATTGAGGAAAAGAAAGAAGAGATTGATTCAGATACGTTCCGTTACAAAGCAATTGGGGGAAATGAAGTTTAAGAAAACAATTCTCGTAACCGGGGGAGCCGGTTTTATCGGCAGCCATGTTGTTCGGCTCTTCGTGGACAAGTATCCAGAATATAGAATAATCAATTTAGACAAGCTTACTTATGCAGGTAATCTTGCTAATCTAAGTGATATCGAAGATAACCCTAATTATAAGTTTGTGAAGATGGATATCTGCGACTTTCGTGGTGTTCTCGAATTAATGCAAAGGGAGGATGTGGCTGGAATCATCCATCTGGCTGCGGAAAGTCATGTAGACCGTAGTATCAAAGATCCATTTACTTTTGCTCAAACAAATGTGATAGGGACACTTTGTTTACTTCAAGCTGCCAAGGTCTATTGGGAGAGTCTTCCAGAAAAGTATGATGGCAAACGGTTTTATCATATCAGTACCGATGAGGTCTATGGAGACTTGCAGATTACTCATCCAGAGGGAATTGAGACTCCTTTTAAGACGAAAGCAAGCAGTTGTGAGCACCATATGGCTTATGGAGAGTGTTTTTTTACGGAGAACTCAAAGTATCAACCACATAGTCCATATAGTGCAGCTAAAGCATCATCAGATCATTTCGTGCGGGCCTTCCATGATACTTATGGACTTCCGACTATTGTAACGAATTGTTCAAATAACTATGGCCCATATCAATTCCCAGAAAAGCTAATCCCATTGTTTATTAACAATATTTGCAACCGTAAGCCCCTTCCTGTCTATGGTAAGGGGGAGAATGTGCGTGATTGGTTGTATGTTGAGGACCATGCCCGTGCCATTGATCTTATTTTTCATAAGGGGAGAGTAGCCGATACTTATAATATTGGAGGATTCAATGAATGGAAGAACATAGACCTTATCAAGGTGCTCATCGGTACCGTGGATCGCCTACTCGGTCGAGAAGAAGGTGAGGATATGGATCTCATTTCCTATGTCGCAGATCGCTCTGGTCATGATTTGCGTTATGCAATTGATTCGAGTAAGCTTCAGTTCGAATTGGGTTGGGAACCAAGTCTCCAGTTCGAGGAAGGCATAGAGAAGACCGTTCGTTGGTATTTAAACAATCAAGATTGGTTGAAACAGGTTACATCCGGTGACTACCAGAAGTACTACGAAGATTATTATAATAAAAGATAATGGAAGCCAAGAATATAACAGTAACATCTCCGTTACTGCCAAATATTAACGAATTTGAAGAAATGCTCAAGGAGATTTGGGCGAGTAAGTGGATTACGAATAACGGACAGTTCCATAGGCAACTAGAAATAGCGTTGGCTGAGTACTTGAAAGTACCTTACATCAGTCTGTTCACTAACGGAACATTGCCTTTGTTGACAGCATTACAGGCACTCCGCATAACGGGTGAAGTCATCACTACGCCCTATAGCTTTGTGGCCACCACCCACAGCATCTGGTGGAACGGATGCCACCCTGTGTTCGTGGATATAGAGGAGGAAACCTGTGGCATAGATCCTAACAAGATTGAGGCCGCCATTACGCCCAAGACTACTGCCATTATGCCTGTGCATTGCTATGGTAAGCCGGTGAAGATGAAGCAGATTCAAGAGATAGCCGACAAGTATGGCCTGAAGGTCATTTATGATGCTGCCCACGCCTTTGGCGTTGAGGTGGATGGTGAGAGTGTGCTGAATGCAGGCGAGATGTCAACCCTCAGTTTCCACGCTACCAAGGTCTATAACACTCTCGAGGGAGGTGCTCTCATTATGCACGATGAGCAGACCAAGAAGCGTATTGACTATTTGAAGAACTTCGGTTTTGCCGGAGAGACCGAGGTCGTGGCTCCTGGTATTAATAGCAAGGTGGATGAAGTCCGTGCTGCTTACGGCCTACTGAACTTGAAACAGGTTGATGCAGCTATCGAGAAGCGCCATCAGGTTGCCATCAAGTACCGCGAGGCTCTACGCAACATCCCTGGTATCCGTTTCTTCGACGATATGCCTGGTGTGCGTCACAACTATAGCTATTTTCCCATCTTCATCAATGCTGAGGAATATGGCAAGTCTCGCGACCAGCTCTACTTCGAGATGAAGGAAAAGAATGTGCTCGGCCGTCGTTATTTCTTCCCGCTTATCAGCACCTTCAGCACATATCGAGGATTACCCTCGGCAGCTCCTGATAACCTTCCTGCCGCAACGCGCATCGCTAATGAGGTTATCTGCCTGCCGATGCACCACGAATTAAGCGAGGAAGATATTAACAGAGTACTTGAATTAGTAGTGAAATAGGCCAATGCAGAAAAAACTAATGCTCCTTGGCGGAATCCGCTATCTTCTTCCCGCTATAGAGGTTGCTCACAAATATGGGTACAAAGTTATTACAGTAGATTATCTACCGAATAATATAGCTCATAAGTATTCTGACGAGTATTATAATGTAAGCATACTTGACAAAGAAGCGGTGTTAAAGCTGGCACTGGACCTTAAGATAGATGGTATCCTTTCTTATGCCGTTGACCCAGGGGTGGTAACTGCAGCCTATGTAGCAGAGCAAATGGGTCTCCCATTTAGTTGCTCCTATAAAAGTGCTTGCATACTACAAGACAAATCATTGTTCCGTCAATATCTGCGTGACAACGGATTCAATGTCCCTAACGCGAAAGGGTATAATAAAGTTGAGGATGCATTAAAAGAGGTGAATTATTTCAATTGGCCTGTAATAGTGAAGCCTGTTGATAGTGCTGGTAGTAAAGGAGTATCCAGGGTGGACAATCCTAAGGATTTAGGAACTGCTATTCAATATGCTCTGAGCGAGTCACATAATGACCATTTCATTATCGAGGACTTCTTGGAGAAAGAAGGCCTTTCGTCCGGTTCTGAAAGCTTTTTTGTGGAAGGTGAATTGAAGTATAATGCTTTCTATGATCAATATTTCGATGATGAGGCTGCAAATCCCTATACTCCTTCAGCAGAAATATGGCCGACAGACAAGGAACAAAGTATCCAAGATGAGATAAGAAATGATTTACAGCGTCTTGGCAATCTACTGGGATTCCGGACGGGCTTGTTCAATATAGAGTGGCGTGTTTGCAAGAACGGGAAAGCTTATTTAATGGAAGTATCTCCAAGGGCCGGGGGTAACCGTCTTGCAGAGATACTGAATTATGCAACAGACGTTGATATTATTGAGGCTGAGGTGTTAAAGGCACTTGGAGTGGAGATTCCTAAAATCCATGAGCCAAATTATAATGGCGCTTATGCCATTTGGGTTCTTCACAGTAAAGAATCCGGGAAATTTAAAGGCTTGAAAGTTGACAATAGCATCCTCGCTAATATAGTTGAGAAAGAGGTTCGTGTTGAAGAGGGACAAAGTGTGTCATCCTTCAAGGGAGCCAATGATGCAATCGGAACACTCTTTATAAAGGAGCAAAATAGGGAATTGCTTGACATTTTATTAGGCAATCTTAGAGATAAGGTTGATGTGGATATTTGTAAGTGATATAAAGCAGATTTATGAAACCCATAGGCGGATATTTCTCTTTGGAAATCAATGAAGGCAAGGAATTGCATGCTCAAGCTCTACGCCTTAATGCTGGTCGTTATGCCCTGGAGTACATCCTAAAAACGCGTAAGTATCGTAAGATATATATACCATACTTTATTTGCGATTCGGTACTTCAGCCGTTAAAGCGTTTGGGCGTAGAGTATGAGTTTTATCACATTAACGAACAGCTGGAACTAGCAATAGAGTCGCAGTTGCAACCGAAAGCAGACGAAGCCGTGCTCTACGTGAACTATTTTGGGCTCAAGAATCGCTATGCTGGTTCCTTCTGTTACGCTTATCCTAACACCATCATTGACCAAACACAAGCGTTCTACAGTGAGCCGGCTAACAAGAATAGTGATAAGGACATCAAATGCGATACCTTTTACAGTTGCCGTAAATTCTTTGGAGTGCCAGATGGAGCGTATCTATATACAGACTACTCACTGGATGAAGATATTCCACGAGACGAGTCCTTTGAGCGGATTTCCTTCCTAACTAAACGGATTGATCGTTCTGCACAAGAGGGCTATTCTGACTTTCACACCAATGATAAGTCTTTGAGCACTGTGGGTATGAAGCGTATGTCTAAGTTGACTGAAGCAATGATGGCTGGTATCGACTATAGCGCAAAGGCAAATAAACGTATCCTCAATTTTCACATTCTTGACAAAACGCTGAGGGATTCTAATCGCTTCAAGTGGGATATGGATTATGGAACAGTTCCTTTGGTTTATCCCTATTTCGTTGAGAACGGAGCGAAACTCAGACAACATCTGATAGACAATCAAATCTTTTGCGCCCGCTACTGGCCCAACGTCAAGGAATGGTGTAACGCAGAAGACTTAGAATATAATCTGACTGAAAACCTCGTCTGTATTCCTATTGACCAGAGGTACGGTGAAGAAGAAATGAATCAAATCCTGGAAATCATAAATCAATAATAGTTATGCATGTAGCTATTCGTCCATTGAAAGAAGAGGATGCCTATACATCTGTCAAATGGCGTAATGACTCTGAAGTGTTCAAATACACAGGCAATACATATGCCCATGAAATAACCATTGAGTCTGAGTTAGCGTGGATTAGGAAAGTAATGGCAAACCCTAATGATTATAGATGTGCTATTATTTCGGATGGTGTTTATGTTGGCAATATCTATCTTACGGAGATAGAAGATGGAGGGGCGCACTACCATATCTTTATTGGAGATAAATCATACTGGGGCAAAGGTGTTGCCAAAAAGGCATCAAAGCTTATTATTGAATATGGTTTTAGAGAATTGCATCTTGACATTATCACCCTAAGAGTGAAAAAGGAGAACATTTCAGCTTGTTGCCTTTATAAGTCCTTAGGTTTCAGAGAGGTAAAATCAGATGATGAATGGAGCACGATGCAAATTCGCAGAGAGAAATTGAATGACGAGAGGAGTATTTAAGTTAATCTTTTGTATGACATAAATGGCTGAGCAGAGCTTAAAAGATAAGACAGTAAAAGGAACATTCTGGAGTGCGGCTGACACATTTCTGGCGCAAGGGGTGTCTTTTGTAGTCGGGATAGTGCTGGCGCGCCTGCTGTCACCTGAAGAATATGGTTTGATAGGAATCGTGACCATATTCACTACGGTGATGCTGGGTGTGGTGGATAGTGGTTTTTCAAATGCGCTAATCCGAAAAAAGGATGCGACAAATGATGATTACAATACGCTGTTCATCTTTAATCTTGCGGTGAGTGTTGTGATGTTTGGACTCCTTTTTGTGGGAGCTCCTTGGATAGCCAAGTTCTTTGAGCGTCCTCAACTGGTAGAACTCGTCCGGGTAATGGGGCTCATTCTTATCATGCAGGCTCTGTCCATTGTCCAAAACACCATCCTCACAAAGAAGATAGACTTCAAGACAAAGACAAAGGCTTCCGTCATGTCTGCCGTTGCTAGTGGCGTAATAGGTATAGGAATGGCCTTTGCCGGATTCGGTGTTTGGTCGTTGGTCGCTCAGCAGTTATCCCGCCAACTGATTTATACGATACTCCTTTGGATTCTGAATAAATGGTGGCCTAAACTTAGGGTTAATGAAGAGAGTCTTAAGTATATGTGGGGTTTTGGATGGAAGCTGTTGGTAAGCGGTTTGCTTAATAATATCTGGAATGAGATCTATCATATTGTCGTTGGTAAATTCTATAGCCCCGCTACTCTGGGACAGTACACGCGTTCCAAGCAATATGCCAGCATATTCTCCTCCAACATGACGGGAATTGTGCAACGAGTATCTTATCCGGTCTTGTCTGAGATACAGGATGATAAGCAGCGTATGATTAGCGGCTATCGTCGCATCATCAAGATGACAATGTTTGTCACCGCAGGTCTTATGATTCCTTTGGGGGCCGTAGCGGAGCCGTTTATCTATTGTCTTATTGGCCCGCAGTGGCATGAAGCAGCAACATACCTGCCTCTGATTTGTGTATCTATGTCGTTGTACCCCCTGCATGCCATTAACCTGAATATGTTGCAGGTTCAAGGGAGAACGGATATTTTCTTGTATCTGGAGATTATTAAAAAGGTCATAGCTATCCTTCCAATTTGCCTTGGTGTTTTCGTCAATATCTATTGGATGCTTACTGGAACCATTATTACAGGTATTATTGCATTCTTTTTAAACAGTTACTATACTGGGAGACATCTTGGATATTCATCGTGGATGCAGATAAAAGATATCGCACCCTCCTATGGCATTGCCTCCCTTGTTGCTCTGTCAGTTTATTACTTAAAAAACCTACCTATTAATAATTGGTTTATTTTAACCCTGCAAATAATTATAGGCGCATTTGCTCTGTTTGTGATGTGTGAAATGACTAAGTTGCAGGAGTATTATGAAGTGAAAGGTATTGCGTTAGAATTCTTTTCTTCATTCAGAAGACATAATAGTGATAGATCTATTAGGATCTGATTCGTCCTTGCGTATATATAGTTCATTGTTGCTTTGCTATATGACTGTTCTTCATAAGAGAATAGTTGTTTTGGATCCATTAAGACATTGATATTCCCATTAGGATAATAACTCTAATTGTAAAACTCTTGATAGGAGATTCGTCGATACTGATGCCTAGAGAAATTGTGAATAGTGTGATCAATTTAGATTTTTTAGTCCGTGTAAACTGTATTACATATAATCATGTCGATTTCATTGAGGATGCGCTGAATGGTTTTTGTATACAAGAGACTAGATTCCCTTTCGTTTGTGTGATAATTGATGATAAAAGTATTGATGGAGAGTCTGATGTCATTTTTAAGTATCTTCAAGATCACTTTGAGATTAATAACTCTTCCATTTCTAGCTTTAATGAAACATCTGATTATTATCAGGTTTTTTCGCGACATATCACAAATAAGAATTGTTTTTTTCTTGTGTACTTTTTGAAATATAATCATTATCAAGCAAAAGTCTCAAAAAATAAGTACTTCAATGAGATTAATGCCAAATATGTTGCTATTTGTGAAGGTGATGATTATTGGATTTCTCCTTATAAGCTTCAGATGCAAGTATCATTTTTAGAATCTCATCCTGATTATATGATGAGTTGTTCAAGAACAGGCCTTTATTCTGTTAAACAAAAGCGGATGATAGGTGAGAATTATTGTTATCGTCATAGTAAAAGAGTTTCAATAAAAGATACGATATATAGAGGCGGCCTTTTTATCAGCACTTGTAGTATAGTATACAGAAGTGAAGTAGATTATAATAAGCCAGATTATTGGACAAATTGTTCAGTCGGAGACTATCCTCTTCAAATAGCTTGTGTATTAAAAGGTAATGTTTGGTATTCCAACGTTTTAATGTCAGTTTATAGAATTGATAATCCATTATCATGGATGGGAACCCAGAATTGGTCAAAAGGTAGTGCAGACCCCAAAAGGATGAGAGTATTAATCTCGCAAATTAATATGTTTAGAGGTTTTGCTCAGGATTTTCCTCTCTATCTACGCTTTTTTAATAATAAGATAGCCGATCTGATTAACAGTAATATCCCAGGAAGGAATGAAAGTAATGAAATCGTTAATATTCATATGAAAGTATTTGCTAATGAAATAGATAATTATAATTTATGGTGGAGAATTGATCTTCTATTACGTAAGTGCCGTATCCCTTTTTTTAGAGGATTCTATAATCTGACTATTATGCGACGTTATAATGCCAAAAATCACTATTATTATCCAAAATGCAGATAAAACAGTTAGTTGCTTGGATTTTTCGTGAATGTCAAATTCAACCTCTTTTATTTATGAGTGTTGTCTTCTTACTCTTAAGTATTTTATCTTGTACTAAGATAAACTATATTGATAATCCTACTGTTTCTGTATTATCAGATGGAGTAATGGTTTCTGTGACTCAAATCATGTCTCTTGACAATACTCACGGACCTCAGCCACAAGGTGGGGATTGTTATGGTGACTTGTTTTTTCAGTTCTCATCTGAGAATACTACGGTTAGAGTATATGATTTATTAAAGAAGACACTTCTTTGTGAAAGTAGAATAGAAGGGCTGAATAGAGGTTTTGTCCCTAACTGCCATTGTAATTCGGTTTGCTTTGGAACTTCTTTTTATACAGAATACGACGAATTCCCATTATTATATGTTTCCACAGGGTATGGAATAGAGGAATATACGGGAGCATTGGTTTACAGAGTGATAAGGCAAAATGATTATTTTTCTTTCTCTTTAGTTCAGACGATTAAGTTCCCTAAATATGGAATGGCGCCTTGGACGGAGTTTATCCCTGGTGGAGAGTATTGTTTCTTGAGTTATACTAGTGACTATATTGTGTTTAAGTTTCAAATGCCCGATGCTAATGAAGGAGACATTGTCCTAGATTATCAGGATGCAATCGAAAGTTTTCAGTTTTCTTCTCCACCAGAATGGATTTATAGCTCAAGGAATCAAGATCGGTTTTATCATAAAGGCAAAATTATTTATATTTCGGGTGTTCCGGGGGCAGGGGAAGTGAGTGCCCTCGTTATCTTAGATTTATCTAAGAAAGCTTATGAACATGTCTTCGGCTTCACTCAAATGGGTTTGTATCAGGAACCAGAAAGTGTTTTTGTGTGGCAAGGCAATATTTGTGTGGCTTTTGTAGATCGTATCGTTTCATTTCAATTTGTACCATCTCTTTTCTCGACTTGACAGGGCTGGATTATAAATCTAAGATTACTACTGTTTTTTTTGTTTGTCATAACTTTAATTTAAGTTCATTTATGGGGCATAGAGATTTACTACTTAAGATTTTTCTCTCTTTTGTATTTGCTCTGTTGATATTTAGCTTAGGAATAACCAATAATGCATATTTGCTTCTTGCATTCTGCAATAGTACTATCTGTATTATTCAGTTGTTTTCACATGATGAATCTCCTTATTCCTTTCATAAGGTAGTTCATCTATTTGTTATTGTTTTTTTTGTGTTTGCAAATGCAATTCAATATGCTCATCATTCGGTAGTGTCTGCATTGTGGATTAGTTTTAGTGACCAAGAGTATATATCTTTTCAGTTCGTAATTCTTGCTTTATTATTGGTTTATAATATTTCTTATGCTTTCATAAATAAGTATATCAGCAATTCGGATGACCCTTTGAAGCGCGAAGGCATTATCAACCCGCGTCTTCTCATTCTTCTAGCCATAATTGCAGTCGTTCTTGTTCTTTGGCATTATAGAGAAGCTCCGATCAGATTATTTCTCCGAGGAATTCAAGGAGATTCATATAGAGATGCTTTAGAGAGTGGTCACACTGATCTTTTGTTTTCTAAGTTCATAAGAGTTATCCCTTCTGCTTGTCTGCTATGTGGCATCTTGGCTCAGTTACCCCCCAAAATTACATTCCCTCTTTTGTTTTTATCTCTGATTACTGCTTTTCCTACAGGGATTTCTCGTAATGCCGTCGTTATGTATTGGTTGCCTCCAATACTTGCAGGTATTAATTTATTTAAAAAGAGAAGATTCTTCATTATCGTAATGCTTGTTGGTATTTTTATGGTTTTCCCAATTATGGGCAATTTCCGCTATTATAATGGAGCTATCTCTTTGTCATTTGATTTGACATACCTCGATTCAATTAATTACGATGCTTCTCAACAGTTTATGGCTGTTATCAAGAAACATGTAATTACTAATGGCAGGCAATTATTAGGAGCTTTGTTATTTTTTATTCCTAGGAGTATTTGGCCATCGAAACCGATTGGCAGTGGAGCAATGCTGGCTGTAAATGAGTTTTCTTTTTCCAATATTTCCATGCCTTTTTGGGGAGAAGGATTCATCAACTTTGGCTGGTTAGGCATTTTAATTTTTGATTTCTTTTTGGCGGTCTTTTCAACCTATATGGATCGTGGGTATTGGTACAAACAGGTATATATTGGGAAATCTGTATCTGATGGTTATTACTTAATTATATGTTCAGCGTTGTTCTTTATTCTTAGAGGAGATTTAATGAGTTCATTTTCTTTTACTGTAGGGGCTTTAGTTGCCTATTTGTTAGTCGAGAAGCTAACTTATCAGCGTGTAACAGATTAGCCGGATTGTGTGTTTTTAAATCAGAATATGGTTGATCTTTGATGGATGTATGAAATTGTTTCAAATTAACACAGTTATCAATTATGGTTCAACAGGAAGAATTGTTGAACAAATCGGATTAACAGTAGCGTTATTTGGGGGGGAATGCATTGTTGCACATGGTGTAAAGTATATCAGGCCTACCAATATCGATAATTATGTGATTGGTAATACAAGAGATCTTTATGTCCACGAAATAAAGAGTCTGATAAATGATTCCCAAGGACTCGAATCCAAAAGAGCAACAATCAAGCTTATTATTGAGACTAAAAAGTACAATCCAGACATTATTCATCTCCATAATTTACATGGCTATTATATAAACTATCCGATTCTATTTGATTACTTATTGTCAAATAATACTCCTATCGTCTGGACATTGCATGATTGCTGGCCTTTCACTGGTCATTGCTGTTTTTTTGATAGGTTGGGTTGTGATAAATGGAAAACGGGCTGCGGCCATTGTCCCGGATTGTCGGTTTATCCGAGATCTCTGTTCGTGGATCGCTCAACCAGAAATTGGCGATTGAAGAAAGAGTGTTTTACTTCTGTCCTAGACAGGCTTACGATCGTCCCTGTATCCAATTGGTTGGAATCATTTGTCCGCCAGTCTTTCTTAAAGGATGCAACTATCCAGACTATTCATAATGGCGTTGACATAAAGACTTTTTCTCCGAAGGAAGTGTCCTCGCTGAAGGAAACATATTCATTAGGAGCGAAGAAGGTGGTTCTGGGTGTTGCCCTTCCATGGACGGCTCGTAAAGGATTCGATGACATGATCCGGCTTGCAGATATTCTTCCTGCCGATGAGTATCAGGTGATGATGGTGGGCCTCTCTGACAAGCAGCTGAAGCATCTGCCCCCTAACATCATAGGGGTTAAGAGGACTAACAGTGCGGCCGAACTAGCGGAGCTATATTCGTTGGCAACTGTGTTCGTCAATCCGACCTATGAGGACAATTTCCCGACCGTCAACATCGAGGCTTTGGCTTGCGGCACTCCGGTCATCACTTATCGCACAGGGGGAAGTCCCGAGGCGATTGATGATGAGACGGGCATAGTTGTGGAGAAAGGCGATATAGCCGGAATGGCACGTGCGATTTCATCCGTTGATAAACATGCATACTCGACCCCTTGCCGCAATCGAGCCCTCCGCCTCTTCGACAAGGACAAATGTTTCGCCGAGTATCTAAGGCTGTATGAGCGTTTGTTGGGAGAATAGAGTTGTTTTTTATAAATGCGCATCCTTGTTTTTTCTGAGGTCTTTTGGCCGGAGGATTTCATGATAAATGACCTGGTGAGGGAGTGGGTCAAGCTGGGCCACGAGGTTGAGGTGGTCACTCAGTACCCATCGTACCCGCAGAGCTATGTTTTTGATGGCTATGTTAATGAAGGGGTCAGTGTTGAGGATTGGGATGGCGTGAAGATCCATCGTTTCCCTTTCGTTGAGGGCTACCACGACACCAAGTTGAAGAAGATCAGGAATTACTATAGCTTTGTACGAGGCGGCAAGAGGGTAGTGGATTCTCTTAAAGGGCCGTACGATTGTACATTCGTTTCGCAGACGGGGCCTTTAACCGTAGCTTTCCCGGCTTTATATGCAAAGAAGAAGTTCGGCATTCCAGTGAATATCTGGACTTTCGATTTATGGCCGGATGCCGTTTGGAGCTATGGTATTCCTCGGCTTGCGCCTGCTGAGACAGTACTGGACATGATGATACGCCGGATTTACGGTGGCTGTGACAGGATATTCATTTCAAGCAAGCGCTTTGCTGAGACTATTGGGCGGTACACTGATGCGGAATGCCTATATGCCCCGAACTGGCTCCGTCCTGTAGAAAGTGTTGTCAGCGCTTTGCGGCTTCCGGAGGACAAGGTGAACTTCACCTTCACCGGCAATGTGTCCCGCTACCAGAATCTGGTCAATACGGTTGAGGGCTTTTCAAAGGCTAGGCTTGAGAATGCGCAACTGAACATCGTTGGGGACGGGTCTTATATTCAAGAAGTCAAGGCTGTAGCGAAGCGTTCTGCCTGCAAAGGTATTGTTTTCCATGGCCGCAGGCCGTATAACGAGATGCTTGACATCTTGCAGCAGAGCCAGGTCCTTCTGCTTCCTTTGATGCCGCAGGAGGGGATTGAGAAGACAGAGCCACTGAAGCTGCAATCTTATCTGCAGGCGGGGAAGCCTATCTTCGGCGTTCTGAATGGCGAAGGCCGGGATATCATCGAAGAGAATGGCCTTGGGCTCTGTGCTGATCCTTCTGATCCCGATGCGATTGCTGAAGGGTTCAGGAATATTATTAAGTTTGCTACTGTGCATGGGGCAGATGTGGCGATTGCTTCTCAGAGACTGATGGAATCTCGTTTCAATAGGGAAGAGATTGTAAACCTAATAACAGACAATCTTATTACAGCAAGTGTAATACATACTTGGTGAGTCTATCTAATGGAAAATCATCATTCTCTCTTTTTCCAATTATTGCGTGCCGGTCTTTGGGAGAAACCTGTTAGGGTCTCTCAGTTTCTGCCCATGGATTTGGACTCAATCTATTCTTTGGCTAGAGAGCAGACGGTTATGGGCTTGATTACATCTGGACTTGGCCATGTTGAAGATTTTGCAATCTCAAAAAATGAAACTCGTCGTTTTATAATTGACGTCGGTGGAATTGTGGCGAGGAATAATCAGATGAATGATTTCATAGCCTCACTGATGACTATCCTGAATAGCGAAGGAATCAAGGCTGTTTTAGTTAAAGGGCAAGGAGTTGCGCAGTTCTACGAAAGACCTCTTTGGAGATCTTGTGGCGATGTAGATCTATTGCTTGATGCTGCCAATTATGAAAAGGCTAAAGCATGTCTTGTCCCAAGGGCGCATAATGTAGAAGAGGAATTGTCGGATAGAAAGCATATTGCAATGCGAATCGACTCTTTCGAAGTTGAACTTCACGGTACGATGAGTTCCATGACCAATCCTTCCGTTGATGATTATCTCTCTAAGACTATTGAAAATATGTTCTTAAAAAGAGAATTGGCAGATTGGAACTGTAATGGTGTGCCGATGCTTTTACCCTCGCCTGACAATAATATTCTGATTGTTTTCACTCATATTCTTCAGCATTTCTTCAATGGCGGTCTTGGTTTTCGACAGGTGTGCGACTGGTGCCGAGTGTTATGGAAAACTAAAGAAGGGATTGATCTTTTATTTTTGAAAAATAGCCTTGAAGAGATGAGGGTGATGACAGAATGGAAGGCATTTGGATGCGTCGCTGTAGATTATTTGGGTATGCCTTTAGAAGCAATGCCCTTTTATGACCCGTCGTTTCATAATAAAGCAGACAGAGTTGTGCGTAATATCATAACAGTTGGCAATTTTGGGCATAATCGCGATAATAGCTATCAGAGGAAGTATTCCCGGCCTCTGCGTAAGCTAATTTCCTTTTGGAGGATGCTGTCTGATACCATAGTTCATTTCCGCATTTTCCCCCTTGATGCCCTCCGCTATTTCCGTTATAAGTTTGCCATTAGCAGCAAGGCTGTGATGAGAGGGGAGTGAGTGACTCAGATATCTCAGATTTCAAGATCCTTAAAACTCATTAGAGTGATGATATATTCGATTAAGAAGTATTCTGGTGGAAAAATAGTTTTACTTTCTTCGGACTAATTGCTTATCTTTGCCTTTGGTCATGAAAACCGCAATTATTGTAATTCTTTCGTCACTCGTAGCGTTTTTCTCGGTCAAGTGGATATATTTCAGAGTCCTGAGGATCGCGAAGGATAGTGGCATTGTGGACAATCCGGATGCCAGGAAGCTTCAGAAACGCCCTGTGCCTGTTCTGGGAGGTCTTGCTGTTTTCTTCGGCTTGATTACAGGTGTCCTTACCGGAGCCGCTATGACCTATATCTTAACCCTGTCACTGCAGCGTTTCCTGGGCCCTGTCCTCTGTGCGATTGTCATAATGATATTCACAGGCGCCTTGGACGATATACATGGCCTATCCCCATGGAGACGTTTCTTTATCGAGATTGTCACAATACTGGCTTTGATCTTTGCCAGTGGTGCATGCATCGACAGTTTCCATGGTTTGTGGGGCATAGATTCTTTCAGTTGGTGGATAGCTGTTCCACTTACGGTGTTCGCCTGTGTTGGTATCATCAATGCTGTCAACCTTATCGATGGGGTCAATGGATTGTGCAGCGGATTGTGCATTCTTTACAGTCTGTTGTTTGGGGTTATGTTCCTTAAAGTCAGGGACATTCCAAATGCAGTTCTGGCTTTTTCCCTTGCCGCATCTGCCACTCCTTTCATATTCCATAATGTGTTCGGTAAGCGGAGCAAGATGTTCCTTGGCGATGCCGGAACAATGATGCTGGGGATAATCATGTGCTGGTTCACTATCAGCGTCCTTAGAAGTGATTCATCTTTGAGGCTCGTTGCTGCCCATAGGAACTACAACATGATCGCCATGGCCCTGGCAATCCTGAGCGTGCCGGTTTTCGACACGGTAAGGGTAATGACCCAGAGGATATATCACCATCAGAGTCCGTTCCATCCTGACAAGACCCATTTGCACCATGTTTTCATCAGGGCAGGAATAAGCCATTCCGTGACCACTCTGCTGATCCTCTCCATCAATGCCTTGATCGTGTTGATCTGGTTTGTCAGTGCCAAGTTGCATGCCGGCCTGGACCTTCAGCTTTACATAGTCATCTTCTGTGCTGTCGTACTTATCTGGGGATTATATTTTTATATCAGTTGGCACGAACGGCATCATACTCCTTTTATGCACAGGCTCACCAAGTTTGGAATTAAGAGCCATCTGGGCCATACCAGGATATGGTTGGCACTGGAGAAGTGGCTGGACGCTCCTTTGGGAGATGAGGAAGAGGAAGAGGAAGAGGAAGAGGAAGAGGATGTTGTACTCGATCGCTCGATGGTCCGTGACTTCCTCAAAGGAAAAGCCGAGGTCTATGTCGCAGACATAAAGGAACGTAGTGGAGCTGATCCCGCCGTTGTCGATAACCTAATCAGCCAAGCCGTCGCTGACGGTCTTCTGACCGTCGTCAAATCCGATTCCGACGGTCTTCCCACAATCGTCTCCCTGAACGAGGAATAAATGCACGATTTCATACTCACTCTTATGATGCTGGGGGCTATGGGCTCCGGGCCTGTCATGCCTTTCTGGGCAACTGCGAACCGCTTTGGAATTATGCCTGAAGCGGATGGAGCTATTGGTTTGATAACTGCTCACAGCCAGTTCGATCCATCACAAACCATCCAGTGGCGCTGGGGTGCATCTTTGGCAGCTGGAATGGACACATATTATCCTCCGGGATTTGACTGGAATGGTGGTCCTAATCCGGCTTCTTCCAATGAGCCGCAGACCAGGATCATGATGGACGAGCTCTATGGCAGTTTGAGATGGAAGTTTATCTCGTTGGACCTGGGAATGAAGCATCGTGACCAGGGCTTCCTGGCCGGTTCTTCGAAGCAAGGCCCGGCTTTCCTGGGCTCGCTTTCCACGACCGGTGGCAACATCCTCTGGAGCGGCAACTCCAGGAGCCTTCCGGGCTATTCATTGAATCTTGAGCCAGTCGCTGT
>JAEEGL017325919.1_pt1 | contig 22687 bp, 14 predicted proteins | sample 9134231 | NCBI WGS metagenome assembly JAEEGL01 (sample SAMN16246548, study PRJNA631951) | gut metagenome | biome: gut microbiome; feature: rumen; material: fiber-attached | host: Bos | place: Iran: Karaj | collected 2018-10 | reverse complement strand
TGCGTCCGTCGGCGAAGACGAGCGGATCGGGGATCGTGTAGTCCTTGCCGAGGACGCCGGCCTTCGACTCGTCGTAGTTGACGGCCGAAGGCTTTGCCTCGCCCAGGGACGCATGCGCGGCCAGCACGGACGCAACAAGTGTCAATGCAAATTTCATGCCTTCAAAATTCTTTTTAGTTCTCATGGTGATATTATACTGAAAACATTAAGGCAATGGAGAAATCATGGCAAGTTCCTTGTCCGCGAAGTCGCATGGTTTTAGTCTTTCCTGACCTCGTTCGACTTTCGCCACCCGGCTGTCGGCGGAGACATAAAGAAGCGCCTGACCGTCTCGACGGCCTTTTTTGGGCGGCCCTGCGCGTCGAAGATTCCGGCGATGCTGAACCCAGCCATCTGCTTGGCAGGCAGCATGTTGCTGTTGCGGTGATAGGTGCGGTTGTCCTTCATCTGCCAGATCGCGTAGCCGACGATTTCCGGATTGTCCCAGATCGCCTCAAGGACATCCGTCAGGTATTCGTCCTGAAACTCCTCGCTCATCACGCCCGCCGCCGGGTCGTGAAGCCCGTATATCGCACCGCATCCGCATTCTGACACCATGATCGGCTTGTCGGGGTATAGATCACGGAAATGCTTCGCAATCACGTTGAAACCCGCCGACCCGTTGCTCTTCGGATCGAGATTCCTCACCCGCTCGGCCAGTTCCTCCGGCAGACCCGGCTTGTTCGGAATCGTCCCAGGATACGTGTTGAACGCCACTACATCCGTGTTTTCATGGCAAACATCGGAACGCCAATGGTTGCAGGCGAACGTGACAAGCCGCCCCGAATCCTCGGCCTTGACTGCATCAATCAAACCGTCAACAAGCGTCTTGCATTCCTGCCTGCCGCTAGCACATTCGTTGAGAAAGCCGAACAGGATGACGGACGGATGGTTGAAACTCGCGCGCACCATCTCCCGCGTCTCGTGAATCTGCGCGGCACGGAAGACCTCGTCAGAAAGTTCGTCGATCTTGTCGTACTGCCGCGTGTACGCCTGCCCGTTGCCCCACCCAAGCGACTCCTCCCACACAAGAATGCCCATCTCGTCGCAAAGGTCGAGAAAGCGCTGCGACTGCTGGTAGTGCGCACCGCGCACGAAGTTGGCGTTCAGGGCCTTCACGAGATGAAGGTCCCGCAACATCTGCGCCTCGCTGGTCGCCGCGCCGAACTCTCCGTTCTGCTCATGACGATTGACACCCTTGAGGAAAATCGGTTCGCCATTGAGCCATATTCTCCTGTCTCGCGCCTCGATTGTCCGAATGCCGAAACGTGTTGAAAGGTTGAAAGGTTGAAAAGTTGAAAGGCTGACGGCAACCGTGTGCAGGTTTGGGGAAGCGGGAGACCACAACCTGAAATTCGGCACGTGTACCGTTGCACGCCCGGCGGCGAACGACGCCTTGACCTCGTTTTTCCCGTCGAAGAGGAGCGTCGCGTCAAAATCTCGCGCCTTGAAGTTTACCGCCTCGATTTCGATCTTCCCGGTCTTGTAGTCTCGCGTGCGGACAAACAACTTTCGGTTGTCGAACGAAAGCGACATGCCATGATAGAAGCCGCCGAAAAAGTAGAAGTCGTAGTACGGCCTTGCAAGCCGCATCGTCTCCCAGTCGAAGCGGTTGTCGAGCGCGGCGAATAAGATATGCTCGCCCGCAGCAAGAGGCCCCGTCTCGATTTCAAGCCTTGCGTATGGATACGGATGCACGCCAAGCGGCCTGCCGTCGATGCGGAAGTCCCCGCGAAGACCCATGCCATCGACGACAAGCCAGGCGTTCTCCACCGGCTCAGCAAGCGAGAAACTTCGCCGATAGAGTCCGGTGCCGCGCTTCAGGAACCACTGCGGCATCGTGTCCCAACAACCGGGCACCACCATCGTGTCGGTTGCCGAAAAAGCCGGCTCGGCGACCTCCTCGATGCTCTTGCCCTCCTCAAACCGGAACGCCCACGAACCATTGAGGTCAACAGCGGCAGACGCCAAAGCGGACGTCACCGCCGCGACCAACACAAACGACAGAACAGATCTTGGAGACATTTTACTTTCCTTTCTCTTGTTGTTTGTCCCAGCGAAACAGCGAATACAGTCCCGGCACGAACGCAATGCCAAACAGAATGGACGCGACCATGCCGGAGAAAGTTGCGACACCGATAGCGCGGCGGCTTTCCGCGCCCGCTCCGCTTGCAAACACCATCGGCAGCATGCCGAGGATGAATGTGAGCGCCGTCATGAGAACAGCCCTGAAGCGTTCGCGTGCGCCGACGACCGCCGCCTCGGGAACGGACACGCCTTCTGCCCGCACACGCTCAGCGAACTCGACAATCAGTATCGCGCTCTTAGAGGCGAGTCCCACAAGCAGCACAAGCCCCAGCTGCGCATAGACGCTGAACGAAAGCCCCGCGATTCGGAGTCCGACGAGAGCACCGCATGCCGCCACGCTCACGCTCGCCATCACGGGAACCGGCACGATCCAGCTTTCGTACTGCGCGACGAGAAACAGATACCCGAACACGATGGCGAGCGCAAGAAGCGGAACCACCATCCCCTTGCTCCGGTTTTCATGAAAAGACATGTTCGTCCAGTCGTAGCCATAGTCGGGAGGCAGTTCCGCATCGAGGATTTTTCCGACTTCGGACATCCCCTCTCCCGTGGAGACGCCTGGAGCGAGCATCACGTTTATGCCTGCAAAAACATATTGATTATAGCGGTAGATCGTCCTCGGCCCGCACTCAAACCCAACCGTCGCGACACTTCCGATCGGCACCATCGCCCCAGTCTCCGAACGGACGCGAAGATCGAGAATGTCCGCCGGGGACGACCGATCAGACCAGTCCGCCTGTATGGTCACGCGGTTGACCTGCGTCCCGAGATTCACGTCATTGACATAGAGCGAACCGAGTTCGCTCTGCAAGGCGGAAAACACAGCAGAGAGCGGGACCTTCAACTGCTCGCATTTCACGCGGTCGATGGTTACACGCGCGTGGGGCGTGCGCGCGTTGTAGCCACAGACCGCATCTGCAACGAGTGGCGACTCTTTTAGTCTGGCAGTGATCTTCACAAGCTCCTTGTCGAGACGCACGGGATCGAGATCGCCACGCGACTGGACGCCGACGGTAATTCCGCCCACGGTGCTGATTCCCGGAACGGCAGCCGGCACGAACGAGCGCATTACAGCCGATGGAAGCTTGAGCACCTCCGCCGCGATCCGGTTCTTGATCGAAATGTGATCGAGCCCGCTCCCCTTCCGGTCCTTCCAGTCGTCAAGCGAGACGACCATCATCGACTGGTTCTCGCCGGTTCCGCCGACGAAACTGTTGCCGGCAATCGACAGCACGGACTTGACGCCCGCCAGTTCCTTGATCTTCTCCGCCGCCTCGTTGCAGGCGGCCATTGTCGCGGGAAGCGTCGTCCCCTCCGGCAGGTTGCAGTCGCACTTCACCACGCCCTGGTCTTCATCGGGGATGAACGACTTCGGCATCGACTTCATCTGCGCGACAGCCGCAAGAACCGCGACGCAAAGGGCGAGCGAGACTACGAGCGGCCGCGCCGCAAGCGCCGCCGCAGCCCGGAGCCCGCCTCCGCGCAGCCCCATGACGGCGGCGTTGAACGTGCGGAACGCGACGCCTGGCCGGGCGGCCCGCTTTCGCAGGATCGTCGCGCAAAGGGCGGGCGAAAGTGTGAGGGCGCAAACCGTGGAGAACACTACCGCCGTTGCGAGCGTGACGGAGAACTGCTTGTAAATCTGCCCCGCGATGCCGCCGACGAATCCGATCGGAAGGAAAATGCCGAGAAGGACGAGCGTCGTCGCCACGACCGCGCCCGTCACGTCGTGCATCGCCTTGATCGCCGCCTCCTTCGCGTTGAGCCCCTCCTCGTCCATCAGGTGCTGGACGCGCTCCACGACGACGATGGAATCGTCCACCACCGTCCCGATGGCAAGCACGAGTCCGAAGAGCGTTAGGATGTTGAGCGAATAGCCAAGCGCCGCCATCACCGTGAATGTCGCCATGAGCGCGACGGGGATCGTCGCAAGCGGCACGAGCGCCGCGCGTACGTCCTGCAGAAACACCCAGCACACAAAACCGACAAGAAGGAACGTCAAAAACAGCGTCACGCCGATTTCACGCATGCATGTTCGTACATACTCCGTCACGTCGTAGGGTATGAGCCATTCGAGATCCGACGGGAACCTCCTCGCAAGCTTCGCCATCGTCTGCCGAACGCGATCCATCGTGCGGATCGCATTTGCCCCCGGTATCTGGTTGATGTCGATCGACACGGCCGGCATGCCATCAAACGAGCCGTCGTAAAGAAACTGCCGCTGCCCCACCTCCAGCCGCGCGACGTCCCTTAACCTCACAATGGCGCCGTCCGCTCCGGTACGCACGACAATTTCGCCGAACTCTTCCGTTGTGCGGAGCCTACCTTTTGAAACGAGTGTAAAGGCGCGCACGTCGGGGTTTCCCGTCGGGGACGCGCCGACCTGGCCGATGGACGCCTGGATGTTCTGGCTGCGAATTGCGTCAGTGACGTCCTGCGCCGTCATCCCGCAGGCGGCAAGCCGCTTGGCGTCGAGCCACACGCGCATCGCCGCCATCGGGCCTCGCACCGTCGCGTCGCCCACGCCTTCAACCCGGAGAAGCGCGGGCTGGACAATCTGGTTCACGTAGTCTGAGATCTCGAAGCGGCTCATCTTGCCGCCAGGCGACCTGAGACAGATGAACCCCAGCTGATCCTCGCTTGTGCACCTGACGCGGAGCCCCGTGTTCTTGACCTCCACGGGCAGCCGCGAAAGCGCCTGCTGCACGCGGTTCTGCACCTTCATCTGCGCCGCGTCCCGGTCAGTGCCGACCTCGAACGTGACACCGACCGAATAGGAGCCGGAGTTGTCGCACGAACTGCTCATGAAGAGCATTCCCTCCACGCCGTTCAGCTCCTCTTCAAGCGGCCCCGCCACGGTCGCCATGACCTCGCGCGCGTTCGCGCCTGGATAGGAACAGGACACGAGAATGCGCGGCGGCGTGATTTCCGGATACTGTGCAACGGGGAGCGACAGGAACGATACGCCGCCTGCAATCGCCAACGCAAGCGCGACGACAACGGCGAAACGCGGACGCTCCACGAAAAACCGGGAAACGGGCTTCAACGCGTCGATGGCGTCCCTGACGTGGAGTTTCACCGCTTCGACTCCTCCACCACGACGGGTTTCATGCCGCGCGCCATCTTGTGGATGCCCCGCCAGACAATGCGCTCGCCCTCGGCAAGGCCTTTCCTTACAAGAACACGTCCCCCGTACGCGTCCGAACAGTCAACGATGCGCCGCTCGACCGTGCCGTCCTTGCCGATAACCCACGCAATCCATCCATCCTCTGCGAACTCGACGGCCGATTCGGGAACGACCGCCCCGGACGTAGGATCGGCAGAATCGACAAGCACCCGGACGTAGGCGTTCGGGACAAGCGAACAGTTCGGGTTGGGGAATGCAATCCTGAGCGACATCGTAGCCGTGGCGGCATCCATCTCGTTGTCGTCGAACTCCCATTCGCCCACTTCCGCATAGAGGGAATCGTCAGGGAGGCGGAGACGGAGACGCTTTCCGGCAAGCATGTCGCCACCCTGCTGCAATGACGTCTCCCGCCATGCGGAAAACTCCCGGTCGGGAACGGTGAACGCAACGCGTACAGGATCGGTTCTGACGATGCGTGCAAGCGCGCCGCCGGAAGGCGAGACCCAGTCGCCGGCGTGGCGCAGCGCCTTTCCGACGCGCCCCGCGAACGGGGCGACTACCTTGGATCGGCTGACGTCAATCGACGCAAGGGCGAGGTTCGCCTCCGCGCGCGAAAGTCCAGCCTTCGCGCTCTGGAGCGCGGCACGAGCCGCCGCCGCTCCCGTTTCGGCGGCATCCATCTCCGTCTGCGTGATTCCACGCCCATCCACCGCCTTGAGTCGGCGAAGATAGCGCTCGGACTTCTCAAGCTCTGCCTCCGCCTGAACGATGCCGGCTTTCGCCTGCGCGACCTCGGCCCTACGCAGTTTCTCCGTCGCAGCATATCGGACTGGATCAATCTCAAAGAGGACATCTCCCGCCTTTACGGCGGCCCCCTCCTTGAAGGCAACGCGTGTGACATATCCCTCGACCTGCGGCAGGATCGTCGCATCCTCCACCGACTCAACATGGCCGATGTATTCCCTGATGGGATTGAACACATCCTTGCCTACACGATACGCCGTTACCCGCGGCGATTCCTGCACACCGGACACATCCTTCATAGACTTGAATCCCACGAGGTCGCGCAGAAGCCAACCAGCGCCGCCTGCCAACAAAAGAAGCAGCGATGTTCCCAAAAACCTTTTCATTCAACGCGATCTTACCTGAACGTAATTATGAGGCCATACGGCTCTGTGCGCATGAAAGACGATACAGGCAGAACACCGTCGGAGAAGCGGAATTCGTCTATATAACCGGTGATGGAGGCACCCGCACCGATGGCCAAAGCCGTTCCCTTCGGTGGATAGTAGAAAACGCCCTCGACGGTGATGGGATCTCCGACCGGCTCGTAGTCGATGTATGCAGTCAGCATCGTGTTCGTACCTTCGACAAGCCGCGAGGTGAGCGCATAGTGGTGCCAACGCCCGTCAGTCGGAACCTTTTTCCCAGACGCACCGGAGAAATCCGGGCTGACATCATTGAATGTTCCATCGGACCTCTCCATGTAGGCATGCGCCGACAGATGACGGGTGTCGCGATTGAAGCCGAGTGCCCATGTCGATGATGTGTTCCAAAGGGACGGATCGCGGTTGAGCCGGACAAAATGCGGGTCATAGCCCGATGTCTCGATCTTGGCAAAAAACTCAATCGTGAACTCTGGACGCTCCAGAAGCGAGTTGCTCGGGAACCGCACCTGACTGCCATCCATCCGTACGCAACCCATGTCGGGTTTCGCCACAGACTTGGACAGCCCGTCAAGCCATATCTTGGAGAATTTCTTCGATTCTGTTATCTGCGCATCCGCCCCCCCGGAAAGTGCCGCCGCCGTTCCGGCCTTCTCCACCTGCGTAAAAGGCTTTACGGAGAAATCAGCGTCGAAATCGACATGTGCCAAAGTCGCAGCCGGCGATGGCACTTCGTGCGCGATGAGAAACTCGTGCGGCTTCAGCGCGCGTCTAACGATTCGCGGCGAATCCTGCCATCCGATGAAGTGCTGGCTGTCGGCATCAACCTGCCTCCCGAAGTAGAACACCGTACTGCCGTCGCTGTCTTCGTAGATTCGAGTCGTCTTGCTCCCTACGGGGACATAATCGACATAATACGTAAAATTGCTCGGTCCATAGTCGTACACAACGGCGACATGATGCCACTTGCCGTCCATAAGCCGCATGCTGTCGAGTGCTATCTCGCTCGTCGCGGAATCATAGCCGGTCTTCTTGTTGTACGCTCGTGCGCGTGTGCCTCCAGCCGGTGACACAAAGACCTTGAGCTGCCCCCACATGATAGTCAGACCACTACCGTTTGGATCGATCTTGTTCGTATCGCCCTTGAAGAACATCTCCGCCGTGAAACTGCCCGTGTAGATTGAGCGCGTCGGGTCGAAAACGCAGATCGACGTCGCCTTGTTCGACGTGTTCGTCACGGAGTACATCGACCCGCCGTTAGCATTCGCCGGTGCCAAAACGTTCTGACGCAACTGACCCGTAGAACCGGGGATGTCCGTCGAACCCTGCGGCACAGAGTTCGTGAAGTCGAGATAGTCGAACTTCGCGGAAAGCGCCCCGGCGTTCGTGGCGGCGTTGATGTCCATGGCCATGATCGGCATCGCCCCTTCGTCGAAGTCGAGCGGATGATAGAACACCGTATCCGGATCCATGCCTTCGACGACCGGCTTCACGCGAAGAAACTGAGACGGATCAAGCGCGCAGTCCGAAATTCGTACTTCGTCAATCTCGCCCGGAAACGTGCGGTTTGAAACACCGGGATCGCACCCGATGGTAAATTTGCTTGCGCCCGTCTCGAGACGTTTCCCTGAAAATGCCAGTTCTTTGACCAATGCATAGTCAAGGTGCAGTCTTGCGGATCCGTTCGCATCGAATGTGAACGCCGCATGATGCCACACACCGCGAGTGACCTTCCCCGCTCCACCATAGAAGTCCTGGGCGGTTGTAGCACTAGAGCCGTCCATGTTGCAATAACGGAATCGCTGCCAGAGACCTTTGCTGTTGATCTCGATTCCCCAGCGGTTGTTGTATGCGGCGCTTCCATATTTATCCACAAGGCACGCCGTAAAGCCCTCCGGCACGTCCTTGTTCAGACGGAAGATCACCTCGACTGTGACATTTGTAAGGTTGTTGAGCGCACCGGCATTATCTGCGGCGACCGAGTAGCACGAGCCGGGAGCCACCGTGGCGTTTGACGCAAGATTCGTCCGTGCGCCGAAGTGCATGGCCCGGTTGTTCTCATGATATTTCCCGGTGAGAGGATCCCATATCTGCAGCTTTGACCCGAACGACGTCGCCCCGACCGGCATGACACCGTCGCTGCCTCCAATGGTAGTGCCTGAGAATGTGTTCACAGTACCTTCAAGTGTTCCCGGCGCGGCAAAGTTCTTGATCACGGTGGAGGTCGTGGCATCGACTCCGGGATCAAGCTCACTAAACCTGTACCAGGCAACCACTTCCGCAAGCGCACTGCCAGAACAGACAGCGGCGCAGACTGCGAGCGCCAGCTTGCGCACGCATCCTATAACGGATATTGTCAGTTTCATTTTTCTGTTTTCCTTTCTGTTGATTGAACAATCTCATACAGCATCCGGGCACCGTGCGGGCCGTCCACCGATGCGGTGAACGAGAGCTTACCATCCACCACTTCCGAAGGCACCGTACCCATGCGTCTGCCGCTCGTTTCAAGCTCATAGACCGCATACTCGAACGGCTCGGCAAGCACAAGCTCGACCTTCGCTGTCCCGTTTCGCACAAGCGCCCCCTTTCCGTAGCCGAGAAGGATTGTCCGTTCTGGGTCGGCGAACTTCGTACCCTCGCCCTGCACGTCCGTAAGGTGCGAGAGAAGTATGCGACGCGAAGTCACGACGGGGGCATCATCAAGAGAACTCGCCCATACCGTCGCCGCCGCGCCGCCGAGCGTGGCCGTGAGCGGACCGGAGGCGATTGTTCCGGACGGCGCAAATCCGCCGCACGTGCGCGGCGTGTATATCGTGAACGCGCCCTTCTCGCGGTCGAGGCGCAGCGCGGCGGGGGCTGCGACGGACTGTACCCAGTTCGTGACGTCGGCGTCTTCCGCCTTTTCGCGCGGAATGACGCGAAGACCGCCCGCACCCTCCGGCGCAAGACACGAACTTACGCGCATGTTCCAGACCGCACTCGTCCACGAAGGCGCGGCGTTGTAGGCGTAGCTGTTTGTCGTCATCATGCTCTCCGGCGTAATCAGAAGCGAAACGCCATGATCCTCCGCGAACGGCGCGATGTCGCCGCGCAGGAAGAGGCAGATGCTCGCCCGGTCGCTCGCCTGGGAGAGAGGATCTGTGGAGAGGTCGAAATATCCCGGGGACTGAGCCGGATTCTCAAGAACGCTTCCGCGTCCATGCGCGTATGCGAAGCGCCAGAGTCCGTCCCAGTCCTGCAGCGCGGCCAGCGCACCCGTCAGGATGCCTCCCATGCCGCGATACATGCCCGGGCCGGAGAAGTTCCACTCCGTCACCGTGAACGGCTTGTCAGCCATACGCGTAAAGCTTATGCCGGATGGCGGCAGATTGCGTACGAGAACGGGATTGCGGTTGTCGCAGCGGCTTGGCAGACGCCAGCTTTCTTCGAGAAATCTCGGGTGGTCAACGTAGAAGTGGTCGTCGATGTAGTCGTATTCGTCCGTCGCTTTCTGAAGCGGCGCGAAGTGCGGCCAGCAGTTGTTGTTCGTGAACAGCGCCCGGCTGCCGAGATCACGCAAGACCGCCTTCATGCGGACGGAAAACTTCGCCTCGATTTCGCCCATGAAAAGCGCAACCACAGGCGAGCGGGCCGATTTCGGCGGCTCGTCGGGGTCCGCATCGGGATAGAACGACGGATCGGCGGCACGCTTCGCCATAAGCCATTTCCTCCAAGCGGCGCGGACACGCTCGTCGTTTACCGTCCCGCGATGCCAGCCGGAGAAGATGCCACCCTCGTTGACGAGCGAAATGAGCGGGAGCGCCGGTTCGTCCTTGTAGGCGCGCCCCGTATAGGGATTGACGTGTGTGAGGAAATTGCGCGCGTACGCGCACCAGTTCTCAAAGGCAGGGTCGTACACGGCGCAGAGAGCCTTGAACAAGGGCATGCCGACCTTGCCGTCGCGGTCAACCCCGATGTGCCGCCATGTGATGACCCGCGAACGGGAGACAAAGAGATCGGTCGTAAGGTAGAGCCCCTCCCGGATCGCCGCCGCGACAAGATAGTCGAAGCGGTCTAGATTCTCCTTGTTGAACGTCAGGCCATCCATGCTGCCCTCGACAAGACCGGCGTCGTGGTGGTGCAGACGAATCGCGTTGTAGCCGAGGCGTTTCAATCGCGTCACCAGCATATCCGCCTCGTCGTGCGTCAGGAAGTTGGCGGTGTTGCAGAGGTTCACGCCATAAAGCCGGACGGGCTTGCCCTGTCGTCCCTCGAACTCGAAGTGTCCGCCGACGCTGTGCATCCATCCGTACTTGCCCGCAGGCGCGTCGGCAAAGCCCATGTGCGAAAAATCGAGCGCACTCCCCGCCTCAATATCCTTGCGGTAGTTCAGCGGAATCCATTCCGTCCCGCGAGAGATGACAGTCGGCTTGGCGGACTTCACGACAAGCGGAACGTTTGCCGAGACTGTAAACTCATACTTCATCGTCTCGCCTTTCTTCCAAGTCTTCTGCGAGAGCGTGCCGAGGCGAAGCGAATACGACTCGCCCCAACGCCAGTTGTCCTGTATGGCGATGCCCACTTCATCGTCGGACCGGAACGTCAGCATGCACCCGTCGCCACCAAGCGACACGGAGATATCCTGTCCCTTCTCGCTCATAACCTGAATGCCGTCGTTGGCGGGCCGGGCGAAGACGCCGGAATGGCTGGGCGTTTTCCACGGTTTCCCTGCGACGGGACCGGACGGCTGCGACAGTGTGCATCCAAGCGAAACAAGCTCGACATCCTCAATGGGCGTGAACGAGTAGGATATCCTAACCCTACCTTCCGGCAACTGTTCAACCATGGCGACGGCATCCATGAGCACATGCCCGCCGCAAGCAAGCGTGAACGGCGCAACGCCAGGGTTCTTAATCTCCCAGCCTCCCTTTGCCGAAAGTCCCTTCCACCCGGGAAGCGCGGCGAGCATGCGGAACGTACAGTCATTTTTCTCGCCGAAACGAACATCTCCAGACGGCGCAAGCGTAACATCAAGCACGTCCGCGCATGCAGCGGTCGCACCGCCAACGGCTACGGAAAGAATCATAGTCAAAAAGATACCTTTTGCTTTCATGCGTAGTATTCTACCACAGGTTTGAAATGCAAACATCGATTATGCGCAAAATATTTTACGGTGATTTTACGCAAGCGGAAACGACAAACACCGTCGCGTTGGTCGGCGAACCGCTATAGGTTGCCAAAACATGACGGTCGCCATAAACGGCGGCGTTGACATTCCCTGCGTCGTGCGGCCTCACCTCGTTACCCTCCGCCAGCGTCTCTGGCTCCGGCCACTCGGTCGGGTGGACGAAGATGTAGTCCGCCTTTGCAGTACGGCGCTTCAGCTTCTTCGCGCCTCGCTGATAATAGTAGTTGTGGATGAACCCGTTTTTGGCGTCGTAGACAAGGCTTGGTGTGGATATGAGGACGTCCTTTATGTTCGTTCGTTTTCGCCGCCACGTCCTGCCGTTGTCCTCGGAAGTCAACTGGAACTGCGCGTCGCTCACCTCGGTGCGCGCGATTGCGAGAATACGTGCGCCGCCAAGATACACGGCGCTCTGCTCCGTCGGCCAGTCTGCATAGGAGAGATTGCTCTCAATCGTGCGCTGCGTCCATGTGCGGCCGTTGTCTGCGCTCGTCAGAGTGCCCCACGAATGACCATCCTTCTCGTTATTGTATGCGCCCGCAAACCACAGGGACATCAAACCTACGCCCGGAACGCTGAACACGTCCGTCACCTGCATCGGCATCGGAGAGAACTCCGGCGAAGCAATCTTCTCGAATGTCTTGCCGTCCGTCGTGCGGTAAAGGTCGTGCCCTTTCGTCTTGCCCCAGCGGCGCACCCACAGCAGCATCGCGCCGTCGTTGTCCATGCCCTTGCCTGTCGTCACCTCTCCGACCGACGGATCGTTGGCGATGCACACCTCTTCGCCCCATGTCTTGCCGCCGTCGATGAAAGCCTTCGCGTAAACGCCACGCCGCCCTTCCTCTATCGTATGCTCCGATCCCCTGCTGTATGCGCATACGATCCGACCACCCACGACTTGTATCATCGGCCACGAATTGTAGCCAGGCGCGTCCTGCACCACGGAGACGACGACATCGCCGCCGCGCACCTTGACCGGCAAGCTGCCCGCCAATGCAGCTGCCGCAATAACAGCAATCGTCATTTATTCCTCTTCTTCTCGCAGACACCACTTCCGTCCGTTGATTCGCGTATGACAAGCGGGGCGGCGAGCAGAATCCTCTGGTGCGGCGAATTCGGTTCGGCGATGCGACGCATGAGCGCGTCCAATGCGGCCTTGGAGAGATCCTCGCACGGCTGGTGGATCGTCGTGAGCGCTGGCGTCATGGCGGAGGCCAGCCCCACGTCGTCGAAACCTGCCAGCATGATGTCGCCGGGAACGCGCTTGCCGAGGCCCTTCAGAACACGCGCGACCTTGACCGCCAGCGCATCGTATCCGCAGATAACGGCGGCGGTCTTGCGCGCCCGCAGCTTCCGTCCGATGGCCTCCGCGTCGTCAGGCTCGCAAAGAAGACGATCCGCCGTGCCGCCCAGATCGGCGGCGGCCGAGCGCACGCCCAGCCAGCGAAGTTCGTTGCTGTGTGGCCCGAACGGACGTGTGCAGTACACGATCCGACCTTTCGGACAGAGCTCGAGGACATGCCGCGCCAGGCGATATCCAGCCTCGAAATTGTCTATTTCCACCGTGTCGCAAACACTTCTCCCGGGAACTGGCACAATGTCGCCGTCCACCAGCACGACAGGTATGCCCTTGCGGGTGAAAGTCTCGACGATGTTCGCGCTGACCGCATCGGCATCCGGCAGAAAGCCGACGGGCTGGAAAATGACGCCCTCCACACCATGGTCCGCGAACTTGTCCGCAAGTTCCCTGTCCTGATTTGCACGGGACTTTGCATCGCCTTTTTCGATCTGCCCCAGCATCAGAACATGTCCGTTGACCTGGCACAGGCGCGAAATCTCCTGGCATACGATCGGGAACATCTCGGAGTAGGACATCACGATAAGGCCGATGCCGCACTGCCTGCGACGGAATTCGCGCGAGACGAAAGTCCCCTTCCCTTTGCGGCGCACGGCGATTCCCTCCCAGGCCAGCTGCTCCATTGCGCGGACCGCAGTCTTGCGCGTGCATCCGAACTTCCGGGATATCTGCGTCTCGCTGGGCAGGCGGCTGCGGTATGTGCCGTCAAGTATGCCGCTGCGCAGCGCAGCGACAATTTGTCCGTGTATAGATTTGTGCTGATTCATCTGTCGGATTGTCATTGTCCGACGACATTATAGCACAACCTTTCCGAGGGTCGGCAACATGAGTACCCAACTTTTAATCCCCGCGCGTGAAGCTTGTCCCAGCTGCCGCTATCGCCTGCGCGGCGAAACAACAACACCCATCCCGTTCGCCCGGCGCCAGGCGGTTATAGACATGCCGGTGCGGCGGCGGAAACATTCGCGCAGCGCCGCCGCAGACCTGAAGCCGCAAATTTCCGGCAGGGCCGAAATATCGACGTTCTGGTGCTTCAGTTCAACGAGCAGTCGGGCATGGCGTTTGTCCTCAAGCGCCCTGGCGATCGTCTCGCCGGTTTCCTGATGGAAGCGGAGCTCCGCAAGACGTCGGGAGCATCCCATCGCTTTGACAACGTCCGCGACGGTAATCGGAGAGGCATATTCCGCAGCGATGAACGCAAGCGCATTCTCGACGCGTGAGTCCACGGGCCTAACGTATGGAGTACGGGTGGAGGCACGGCGCACCACGCCAACGGCGCCATACAGATATTCCTTCTTCGGCTTTCCACCCCGCATCTGCACGTCAAGGGCTTCGAACGCCAGGCGCCCTCCCAGTTCCCAATCCGGACGTATGCTCGAAAGGGCGACAGGCGAGCGCATGCAGATGAGTTCATCATCGTCCACACCAACCAGACGGAAATCTTGGGGGCACCGCCACCCCAGAGACTCGGCAGCCATCAAGACCACATCCGCGACCCAATCGCTGACGGCAAAGATCGAAACCGGCCGCTTCAGCTCCACTAATTTCTTTTGGATGTCTTCAAGTGCGAGATAAGGATTGTCGAGCCACATGTCGAAATGCGCGTGTCGGCACACGCAACCGGCTTTTCTTATGCGGGCGGCGAAAGCCTTTTCGCGTATATTTGACCAGCAGTACTTGCGGTCCGCAAGCCCAAACACGGCGAATTCTGTTTCCTCCCCCAGAAGCGCATCGGCCGCCGCAAGGCCAAAACTGTTATTGTCGTGGCGGACGACCGGCGCGGCGCAGGTTCTTCTTGGGCAATCTACGAGCACCACGGGAAAACCCGGAGGCAGAATACTCTCAATGGCCAATATATCGGTGGAGACGATGCCGACGGGCTTCACAATCTCGAATATCCTGGCAACACGCTCCGGCTCGTCCTTCGCGTCTGACGGCGACAGCCACACGAAACGCCACCCCCTGCGACGTCCTTCGCGCAGCAGGGAGAGCGTCAACGCGTTGTAGCTCGCATTGCGGCGGTAGGAATATACAAGAATTCTTTTCATTCGCGACAACCACAGATTGCAATGCACGAGCCAACGGCGTTGAAGAACTTTTCCATTGCCCGTATCATATCTTGGATACAGTATACCCGCCAAGCGTAGAGGGTATGCCCCAAACACCGCTCAGCGCTTCTTCGTCAGACTCCACTTTGCGCACTTTAACAACCTCGGCCAAACCATTGTTGACTACGTATTCCCACTTGACGCCATTCACTGTTTCCGTGTTCGTGTCGACAACAAGCGGCATTGCGACGGCAACCGCCAAGACGCCGACAAAACCCTTTGCCATAAGGCTCTGAATCACGACCCAATCCTCCTTAGTTTTGCATGCTGGATTAATGAGTTTACCCAGGGCTGTGCACATTGATACGGTGCCGACGGATCCGATGGCAGCGCCAGTCCTGCTCCATAAGCCTTGTCTTCCACATGCCAAACATTATAGCAAAAGACCGTCTACTTCTATCAGAAGTTCTTCCCCTTTTGGTTTCCGTCAACTTTGGAGATGTCTCAGCACAGGTTGGTGCGCGGTATGTTCGCTCGTCCCAGATTTTGGAACCGATGCGGGGCGAAATCGACTCTACAAGAGGCTCAGCGCTGACAGTCTCCGCAACGGCGAAAATGCGTTTCCCGGCCTCGGAGCGGAGCGGGGCGGTCGCCACGCATGTTGTGGCGAGAGCGATCGACGCGGCTGTTTTGAGGCCCTGTCTCATGCCTTGTATTATACCATTTCCAGCCCTTGTCGTGGCGGTTTTCTCCGCTTCCCGCGCCTCGCGCTCGCGCTCAAGCCTGCGCTGCTTTCGCTTGCGCAGGGTAACAAGTACGCGCATGAATCCCTCTATCACAGTCTGTTCTCGTCGGCGAGAAGTGGCAACTAAGCGCAATAGAAACTCGCGTGCGAGTTCCGGGAAGGGCTAGAGGGCGTCTGACGAAGAGCGCGGAGCTCTCATGCTCGCAAGACACAAGCCGATTGGCGGCAATTCAACGCGAACCCGATCTGCGGACGGCACGGACACGCCACAGCCAAGTTCAATTGACGCAGCTCCCGTCACGCCGGAGAGCGAGACATCGGCCGAAAGCGGCTCTCTCGTCGTGTTCACCGCAAGCAGATACAGCCTGTCGCCACGCCGCCATGTGCGGACGGCAAGCTCGGGAGGCGCTCCGACGGCTTCCTGCGCAGGCTCGACGGACAGAAAGACGTCCTCAAACCGCTTGACCTCGCGAATCACCTCGACAACGTCGCCCCACAAACCGTCGCGCGTGGCCTTGTCGGCGAACTTGAACATTCCGTGGAAAGAGTAGAAGACGATTCCCTTGGCGCCTTCGGCAATGGCCTGCCACGTCATCGACCGCAGCTCGTCGACTGTCGGCAGGCGCTCCTTGTCGCGCTTTTGCGGACGATACCACGACCAGTCGAACGCCTGCGGCACCATCCAGAGCGGCTTCGTGCCGAAAAGCGCGGCTCTTCCGCCGCGCGCGTGCTCGGCGACAAGTCCGATCGGCTTCTGCGCGATCGGGTACGGGTCAAGGCCCATTACGTCGCATGTCGGCAGGAAGTCCCGCAGGTCGTCGAGCCGGTCCATGACGGCCCATGCCGGATGCTGAGAATCGGTCTCCCGCAACGCCTTGTAGAGCGACACGTACGAGGGAAGGTCGGCAAGCGGCGCTTCGTCGTTCACATACCACGCGAGAAGCGCCGGATGGTCCTTGAGCGCCTCTATCCACTTCTTCGGGCCGCGGTTCCTGAGCGACTTGACGTTCGCAAAGGACTTCAGCCCCCTCGCCTCGCAGAGATCGAGCTGCTTTCTAGTCGGCAGATTGTAGGGCATCAGGCAGTTGAACGGCGCGTTCGTGTAGACGTCAAGGCGCTCGGCGGTGATCGTGTCCCAGTACATCCCGAGAGGAAAGAACGGCCTCCCGTCCACCACAAGCCGCTGTTGGGCGTCGATATGCACGGCGCGCGGCGGAAGTTCCTCCACGCGAGTGAAGTCTAGCGACGATTCGCCGAGCACGCCGCCCGCCGCGTCGTAAAGCGCAAAGGCGACCTTGTGCGTCCCCATCGCAAGATCCCGGACAGGAACCGTCACCGCCGCCTCGTCGTCCTTGAGCGTCGCCGCGGGAAGGACCGCCCTCGCGCCGTCCGCGCCAATGAAAGAGAACTCCGCCTTCATGCCCTTCGGCCATCCGCCGTCCGGAGCGTTGAGCGCGGCGTGGAAGGCGACGTCTCCATCCGCCGCAAGGTCGCGGTAGACGTCGGAGAAGACGCCGGCGACCGCCGAGCGGACGTATGGCTGCACGAAGACATTGTCGAACCGCACCCGCCCTACGCACTTCTTGCCGCCGAAGAGCATCAGCCTGAACGTCGCCGCGTCCGCCGGAATGCGAGGGGTGACGGCCTCGATGCGCTTCCAGTCAGACTCCGCCTCCCCTGCGTGCGCCGTATATGAGCCGCCAAGCCACTTGCCGCTGCCGTCCTGCCACTCGACGCAGACGAACGCACCGGACTTCTGACCGCGTGGCGCCTTCTGGCTGTCGACCTTGACGTGCGCCCCGAACCGATACGACTTGCCCGCTTCGAGAGCAACGCCCTGGCTGACGCAGACGTAGAGCTTCGGGCTGTCGCTCTCCCAGACGAGTCCGCCGGAGCCGTTCAAGCCCTCGCCCTTCGCGGCGCGGAACCCTTCCTTAGGCACACTCCAGCCGACCGGCGCGCCGTCCGCGCCGAACTCCTCGAACGCGGCGTTCGCGACGTGCACCTGCGCCCCCTGAGTCAGAACCGCCGCGAAGAACATTCCTGCCATGCACGTCATACGCCCCTCCTTGAAGACTAGATCTCAACCGGAACGAGCCTGGCGCCGAAGCGCTGGCCCGCGCCGCCGTCCTTTGGCGCATGACGGACGCTCCGCCCCGCCATCAGAACTCCGTCAAGCTCCAGCATTCCTTCCGCAGTGCCGACTTCCACTCTCCGTTCGCAGGGCACAATGGCCGATGTCTTGCCGGACTCATTCGCGCTCGCAAGAGCGTCTCCGTCGACAACCAAAGTGCACGAGCCGTGCGGCTGGTCCTTGTCGTCCGGGCAGCCGTAGCAGCCAAGGAGCATCTTTCCCTTTCTCTGGAATATCGTCTGGGCGCCGCGATTGGTCCAGCCGCTGTCTATCATCTGGCAGCGCATGAACCTGAAATCAGGCGTGTAGCGGAACACCATGTTGTAGCGGCAGTGCCTCGGCGAGGACGAGGCGATCCAGAAGCTGCCCGCGTAGAACTCGATTCCGTTGTTGCTCCACGCGGTCTGCGGCGTCGGATGCCTCTTCAGCAGCTGAAGCGAGGCGTTGTCGAACTCCCACACTTCGTCCCCCACGCGGCAGCCGTCCATCTCTCCCATGGCCATGCCGACGAAGACTCTTCCGCCATGGCAGCAGAGGTCGCCCATGTGTCCGTCCACCCGGTTTATCTCGTACTTGGAGACGAACTTCCCGTCCAGGCCCGTCTTCACAAGCACCGACGTCAAAGTCCAGAAGATACTCTTGCCGTCGGTCGCAACGCCCTGCAGACGAAGCGGATACTCCCCTTCGCACCGGATCTCGGGCTTAGCGCCCTTCGCCGCCGCAGATGCCGCGGGAAGTGCGCAAAGCGCCGCGACCGCGGCAGAGGACTTCATAAAATCCAGCCTCGTCATCGTCCGCCTCTCGACTGGTGCGTGACCATGTTGAAGTGCCTGACGCTCTCCTTCAGGCCGGCCATGTTGTCCTCGAAGTTCTTCGCGTACTCTATCGCAAGCACGCCGTCGTATCCCTTTTCCGCAAGGGCCCTGCATATCCTTCCGATGTCCAAGGCTCCCCTTGGCAAGGTAGTCGCCAGATACTGCGCCGGATCGGCATTCGACTCCACGTTGTCGAGATGCACGTCGAAGATTCGCGACCCGTACCGCCTGACCGAATCGGCAGGCTCCCTAAACGAGCGGTATTCATGCGCAAGGTCAAGGCAGATGCCCATTCTCGGATCAAGGTCGCATATCCGCTTCCATACGGATTCCGCAGTCGGGAAGAGATTCTCAAGCGCAGGGCCGTGGTTGTGGATGGCGAAGCGCATGTCGTACTTCCGGCACAAATCCGATATGAACTCGCAAAGCTCCCGCGACTCGAGCCTGTCCGGTCCCCATCCGTCCTCTTTGCCGGGAGCCACCTTGTATGGAACGCCCACCACAAGCCCTACGCCGATGCGCCGCGCGAATTCGAACGCCGCAACGGCCGTCTCCCTGTCTTTCATGTAGACGGGGCCGATCGCGTAGGGCACGACGTCGTGGGCGCGGCACTTTGCGAGGAACGCCCCGACCTCTTCGTCCGTAGCCGAGAAAGGCAGGTGGAAGTCCTTTACGCACAGATAGCGCACCCCCAGCTCCTGCATCCTGCCGAGCATGGCATCCACGTCGCGCACCGCCTTGAACGTATAGCCGGCCATCCCGAGGCGCAGCCGGCCAAGCGCGTCGTCCGCGTCCTGAATCGCTCCGAGCGCACGTCTCTCGGCGAGAAGCGCCGGCGAATCATAGCACGGCACGTCGATGTACACCGTGCCCGATTCGCTCGACAGGACGTTTTCCGGGGGAATGGCGTACACCCTGCCCGTAAGCAGATCGACCCACACGGGCTCCTTCATCGGCGGGGACTTCGTGCGGAACACCGTCGGGAAGGTGTCGCACCTGTCCGAGGCCCGCGGATACCGCGTGCGTCCGTCAGCGATGTTGATCCCTGGAGCCTCCTTCGTCTTCCTGAAGTCCCCCTGCACCTCGGCATATTGCCAGAATGCAATCAGCGGCGCGCCGTCCCTCTCGTACTCGCGCCAGAAGATGGAGGAGTCTCTGTTCTCGAACTTCGGGGCTGCGACCTGCCTGACCGCAGAGTCGAACACGCTCACGCAGTTCTGCACGGCGTAGTACGCGCGCTTCACGCCGATCACGCGATTGGCGTCGTCCGCCCGCAGAAGCCCCTTCGGATTGTACGCCACCCTGCCGTCGCTTCTGTAGTGGAGGTCGCATATCGTAAAGACGGACGTCGGAATGCCACAAGCGAAGTCGGTCAGCATCCGTCTCAGGTTCGTCTTGGCCTGTGTTATCTCGGTGAACGGGACGCCGCCGAACGAGAACCAGTCCACCATTTCGCTTGTCGCGCCTGATTCGCCCTGACGCAGAACGCCGTCCGGATTGTACTTCCTCACGAGCGCCTTGCGGTCGAGCAGAACGTCGATCTCGCTCTCGGGGCTGCAGGCGTAGCGGTGGAAGATGAACCACGTGAACAGCTTCGCGTCCTCGCCCATCTCGTTGAGGCAGAGCCCGATGTCCCTGGCCCAGTCGCCGCCCAGTACGAGACCGGCGATGCGGGCGTCCGGGCAGACGCGCCTTATCACCTTCGCGGTATGGACGTTGTGCTCGGCGATCAGCTTCGGAGTGTTTGCGGGAACGTTGTTTGACTCGTTCCACATCTCGTAGTCGAGCACGCGGCCCCTGAAGTGCACGACCAGCGCCTCGACCCACCTGTCCCACGCCTCCAGCGCCTCGCCGGACGGAAAGGTGCTGTCCATCAGCTCGGCGGAGCCTCCGTTTGCATAGAGCGGATTCCCGTAGCACGTCTCAAGCATCGGGTCGAGGCCATGCGCAATCGCCCAGTCCACGATGTCGTCCAGCCACCTGAAGTCGTACTTGCCGCGTTCGCGTTCGCACTTCGCCCAGCCGGCCTGCAGGCGAATCTTCCTGATTCCGAGCGCCGGCAGGAAGTCGCGGTACTCCTCGAAGGACGCGAAGTCCCTGTCGAGGCACTCGCACCCGATAGTCCACATCGAGTCGCCGACTTCGGACGCAGTGCGCGGCGCAAGCGTGCCGATGCGCGGCAGATCGACGACTAGCGGCGCCTTGACCCTGTCGGGATCGGTCCTGACCTTCACGCGGGCTTCCGCCGCGGCAGGCAGGGTCTCCGCCAGCACAGCCGCAAGCCAGGCGGCCATCATGCACGTTCTCTTCACTGTGTCCATATTCCGTGAAGTAGCTCAGACCAGCATGAACGGCTGGGAGAATAGCGTTTCGCCGCATCCGTCGGCAGCATACGCCTTGACGCGCGCAAAGACCTCGACATGCGGGCCAATCCTCCGTCCGTCCGCCTGCGGCACGTTCCATGCAAGCGTCGTCCCCTTCTCCTCGTGGACGACGCCGCGGGCGGTCCTGACCTCGAACCGCGCCGGCTTGTCCGTCGACGCCTTCAGCGTCTTGCCGTCAAAGGAGATCTCGGTGAACGCGAGTTCGCCAAGCCCGTGCGCGGCGCCGTAGAAGTCGCCGTTGCGGTAGGCGCGAAGGCACGCGGCCTGCGTCCGCTCGGGCACAACCAGCACGCAGACCCCGAAGTCGGGGCTGCGCACATTGTGGTCCGGCACGAAGAACCCGAAGCACTGGCGTCCCGTCGAGAGTATCCAGTCCCACCAGTGCTCGCTGTTGTAGCCGCCGCTCTCCAGCGCCTCCACGCCGAGGACGCGCGGGTCCCAGTCGAGTATCTCCAGGATGAGCCTGCGGTCGAGGTTAGACCACGTAGGATGGTTTATCGTGACGCCGCCGCCGTCAGGCACGACCAGCTTCTCAATCATCCTGTCTATCGCGGTGCCCCAGAACTCGCCGCTGCCAGGGCAATAGCCGTGGGCGGTGAGGTTCCAGCGGTTGTGAAGGCCGGGCGTCCCCGAGACATACGCACTGCCCGGCGCGCACATGTGCAGCGATCCGACGCTTCGGCCGTCGGCGAGAAGGAACTTGCAGTGCTCCGCGTTGGGCGCCTCGAGCATGTCGTCGGGGAAGTCGCCGTCCTTGAACGTGGGACGCAGCTTCTTCGTCGGCAACGGCAGCAGGCTGCGGTCCTTCTCGGAGAGTTCGGACGCCCATTTCGAGATGATCTCGTTCCAGTCGAACGGCCCTTCGGTGCATTTTCCGTTTACGACGACCGGCCAGTCCGCGACTGCGCGGACGTGTTCGTTGACGGCCTCGCGCCACGGGCACATCGGCTTGCTCGGGTAGTAGTTCGAGACCGTGAGGAATCCGATGCGCCTTTCGCGCACTGCCTCGCGAAGGACGCGCTCCTGGTGCATGTGCGTGGTGCCGTTGATCTGCAGGGCGCTGGACCAGTCAATGCCGGTGTACGGTCTGCGGTTGCGCGGAGGCACCTTCGTCCGGTCCAGGTGTGGCGGCGGGACTTCATCGCCGGCTCCCGCAAACGCGGAGGCTCCAAGTCCGCCGGCGAACGCCAGCACTGCGCAGCCGGCCGAACTCCCGATGAAGTCCCTTCTGCCACAACGCACTTCACTCGTCATAAAGCTTGCCCCCTGATTTTGTTGAACGACACGGAAACGGCCGAATCACCTGACGCAGACAACAAAACCGTTGCCGGTCTTAACCTCCTTCAGCACCGCGCAGCCGGGGCTCTCCGCGTCCGGCGTGAACACGAACCTGAACTCCGTGTCCGCGTCGGGCATATTCAGGATGACCTTGTGTCCGCCAGCAGCCGAACGCACGCCCCTGCTTTCGCCACCGACGAACGCCTCAAGCGATCCGCCAGACAGCTCGAACGCAAATACGTACTTGCCGCATTCCGAGACAGTACCGCCAACTGCGCCGGACGGGATGAGCAGCCCACCCGCCGCATTCGTCGTCACGGACGGCGACACGTTAGCCAGCGT
>JAEEGL016893329.1_pt1 | contig 22689 bp, 23 predicted proteins | sample 9134231 | NCBI WGS metagenome assembly JAEEGL01 (sample SAMN16246548, study PRJNA631951) | gut metagenome | biome: gut microbiome; feature: rumen; material: fiber-attached | host: Bos | place: Iran: Karaj | collected 2018-10 | reverse complement strand
TTTATAAAGAATGACGCTATTATCGCTTCAGTACAACCGTCTTGGAGAGATAGAACAGAGTTATTTGGATACTTCAACGAGTTCACTAAGAAGTTTAATGAAACAGAAGTATTAAAAGGTTTATATGAAGCTAATTATACAGATGACTTATATGTAATAGTACTAGACGAAATGAACATAGCTCGTGTTGAGTACTACTTCGCTGAAATGTTATCTATTCTAGAAATGCCTAGTAGAGATGAATGGATAGTTGAGTTAGTACCAAGTGTATGGGATACCGATCCATTACTACTAAAAGCTGGTAAATTACAAATTCCAGGAAACATGTGGTATATTGGAACAATCAATAACGATGACTCTACATTCGCCGTAACAGATAAAGTGTACGACCGTGCTATGCCAATAGATATTAATGATAAAGGTCAAGTATTTGAACCTGAACAAGTAGAAGCAATGAATATTAATTCTTCTTACTTAGAAGGATTATTTGCTCAAGCTAAAGAAAACCATCCATTATCAGAGGAAATGCAAAGAAAGATAGATGAAATGGATGATTATGTAATTAAGCATTTCCGTATCGCTTTCGGTAACCGTATTGTTAAACAAATGAAAGACTTTGTCGCAACATTTGTAGAATGTGGTGGAGCTGAAGTAGATGGAGTAGATTACTACATTGCACGTAAAATACTTCGTAAATTTGAACAATTAAACTTAGCATACATTCGTGATGAAATCGATGGCTTTATTGAATATTTAGATAAATCATTTGGTAAAGAGCATTTCAATGAGTGTAAAGACTATTTAACTAGACTTAAAAAATTAGTATAATGGAGGTGATTAGATGGATAATGAATTCGAAGAGACAAGAAATGATATCCTCATAAATAATAATGAACAAACAAAAGATGATTATTTCTTAAATAATTTGAATTCAACATTAGGTGTCAAACGTGATTACGAAAAAATGGAATATGATCACGAATGGTTAGAGACTATTGAAGACGCTATACCATATATAGATAATATTTTACGTAATCCTAAACGTTTCATCATTAATGAAGAAGAAATCGTAAAAGTTGAGCTAGCAAAGCGTGTAACAGTAGAATCCGTTATTCACTTATCACAACATACATCTTTAATTCAAGATATAGATAAGAAAACTGGAGATGTAAAACCTTCAAAAATATTAAATATTAATCGTGATGAATCACTAGATACATATGAAAATAGATTTATTTTTACTTTAATAAATAACTTAGAATTGTTCTTTAATGAAAGAATAACTGAATCTGGAGATAGTTCATATTATATAGATAAAAAAGACCTATCTTATGAAGCTAATACAAAAGTAGGTACTGAAAATATTAATATATCTTTAACTATTCATAGTTTAGATAAAGATGTTGATGAAATGGTTAATTCCTCTGGAATGACTTATCAAGATAGAATAAGAAAAATAAAAATGCAAATAGATGGCTTCCATGGAACAGAACTTTATCAAACATTAACACACTTACATGTATCTCCTGTACGAAGTCCAATTAGAAAAACAAATGTTATTTTAAAGAACCCAAACTTCCAAAGAGCTGAGTCTTTATGGAACTATATTAATAGCTTTGTATCTAAAGATAAAAAAGAATATCAAAAGTTAGATTACTTTGATAATAGTGATATTAAGAATGAATATGATCATGCTGTATTATTGGCTTATATTGCTAATAAGACTCTTGGAGAAGAAAGAGAATTATCAGAACGTAAAGTAATTACAGAAATGATTCAAAGATTAATAGAGAATATATTAGATACTGATGTTGAAATGACAGAAGATAAATTAAAAGATCTATTTGATAAACAAATTCAAAATATTAAAGAAAGAAATATTGAAAAAGCTAAAAATATCTTTAGTATATTAGAAGATAGATTACAAAGAGAAAAGAAAAGAATGGAAGATCAAATACTTATCCTAAGAAATGAAGGATAGAAAGTAGTGATATAAATGCAAAATTTTTTTGATAATAAAATTGTAAAAACAATTCTAAATATTGTAGAAATATTTATATTTATTGTTGTTTTATTGTATTTAGTATTTGTAGTTGCTCAAAGAGTTACTAATAATAAATCAGTTGCTGGCTATAGAGTATTTACAGTCGCAACTGGATCTATGAATCCTAAATATCTAATAAACGATGTAATAATAGTAAAAGATGTAAATCCAGATAAATTAAAAGTAGGCGATGATATTGCCTATAAAGGAGAACGTGGTGGATTAGAAGGAATACTAGTATCCCATCGTATTATTAAAATAGAAAAAGCAGATGATGGTCATCTAAGATTTTATACTAAAGGTATTAATAATAAAATAGAAGACCCATCTTTTAATGAAGATCGTATTATTGGTAAAGTACGTGGTAAACTACCAATAGTAAATGAGTTAAATCATGTTATTAAAAATCAATATGGTTTCTTTTTTCTAGTATTTGTACCATTGGTATTAGTTATCTTCTTAGAAATAGCTGAAACAATTACCAATATCAAACTAGAAAAAGGAGAATTAGAAGAAGCAAAATATAACAAAGAAGAAACAGAAGATGAAGAAACAGAAGAAGAATCTGAGGAAGATTCCGATAAAGTAGAAGAAGAGTCTGAGGAAGAAGTAAAAGAATCTGAAGAAGATTCTAAAGAAGTAGAAGAATCCACAGAAACTGTGGAAGAAGAGAAATCTGAAGAAGAACAAGTTGTGGAAGAATTAAAAGAAAAGCCTAAAAAAATAAAAGCAAAAAAAATTGTTGAGTTATTAGAAGAGGAGAAAACAGATAATAAAGATGAAGTTATTTAAGAACGAAGCTAAAACTGTTTATGATAATTTACAAAAAAGACGTAAGAAAATAATAAGAAGATCATTATTGCTTGCGATTTTTGCGTTTGGAGTAAACATTTATGCTTGGTTCATTTTCCTAAACCAATCTCATCTTACAGTAGAAGGAAACGTAGCTTCATGGAATGTAACATTTTATGATGGTACAGAAGAAGTACAAGATTTAGTTATAAGCGAAAGATTATATCCTGGAATGGATAATTATAATAAGACATTAGCTATTGAAAATGATGGTGAAATGACAGCTAGTTTTGAATACACAGTCCAAAATTTAAAAATACTTGGTAATACAATAGATACTACTAATCAAACTAATGTTATTAATAGTTTACAAAATGATTATCCATTTGTATTTACTATGTCATCAGATAAAAATACCATTGAACCAGATGAAAGAATTAATTTCTCTGTTGATATAAGTTGGGATTATGAAGATTCTGGAACTAGACCATATTATAAATTGACTGAAGTATATAACTTTAATCCTGATTTTGACTATTATACAAAGAGTGGTAATACTTATACAAAAGCAACTAATATTACCGCAGCTAATTTCGTTTCTAATAGAAATAATTTATATTTAGAAAGAGATGATGCTGACACATACTTCGGAGAAAAATGTGGAACATATCAAAAATCAACTGGAAAGGCATGCGTAGAATATACAATTCGCGTAGTGGTACAACAAAGCAATGACTGATATAGAAAGATTGAGACAAGCTCTAATTGATTACTTTGGTACCCAAGCCCAAATATTTCCAGCAGCCTATCTAGAAGTTGAAAGAGTAAAAAAAGCCTCTGATGAAGAGATATTAGAAATGGCTGCTAAATACCTAGGAAATCAATATATAAAAAGAAGATAAATAGTAAGTAGTCCTTACTATTTTTTTTAATTATGATATAATGAAATAGGAGATGATGAAAATGAAAAAACCATTAGTGTTATGTATTTTAGATGGCTGTGGAGTAAGAGAAGAAACCGACGGTAATGCTTTTAAAAATGCTAATACACCAACTTTAGATATGTTAATGAATAAATATCCACACTCTATATTACAAGCTTCTGGAAAAGCAGTAGGACTTCCTGAAGGACAAATGGGAACTAGCGAAGTAGGACATATGAATTTAGGAAGTGGAAGAGTTGCTATTCAACCGTTAGAAAATATAACTGCTTCAATTGATTCAAAAGAATTCTTCAAAAATGAAGAAATATTGAAAGTATTAAATCATGTAAAATCTAATAATTCTAATTTACATATATTTGGATTATTATCAGATGGTGGAGTACATTCTCATATAAATCATTGTTTAGCTTTACTAGAAATGTGTAAAGAAGAAAATGTAAACAATATCTATTTTGATATATGTTTAGATGGTAGAGATACTTATGAAAAAAGTGCCTTAACATACCTAGATCAATTAGATGCAAAAATAAAAGAATTAGGTATTGGAAAAATAAATACTATCTCTGGAAGATACTATGGTATGGATAGAGATAATAACTTTGATAGATTAAAACTACATTATGATGCCATTGTCTATGGTGAAGGCAAGGAATATAGTAGTTATAAAGAATTAATAGAAGAAAACTATACTAATGAGAAATATGACGAATTTGTAATTCCAGGAATAATAGATAAACACCCGTTACAAGATGATGATGGCGTAATAGCTTTTAATTTTAGAAAAGACAGATTAAGAGAAATGTTTACATTATTTACTAATCCAACAGAGTATGAGCAACAAGCTAACGAAAAAGGATTAACTGTAAAGCATTTTAATAATTTAAAAGTACTTACAATGTATCCAGTAACAGAAACAGTAAAATGTCCTCATGCTTTTGATGACTTAGATTTAAAGAATATCTTAGTAGATTATTTACATGATAATAATTTATCTCAATTAAGAATAGCTGAAACAGAAAAATATCCTCATGTAACATTCTTCTTTGATGGTGGAAAAGAAGTAGAATATCCAGACATGAAAAAAATATTAATACCATCACCTAAAGTAGCTACTTATGATTTACAACCAGAGATGAGTGTTTATATTGTTACAGATAATTTCTTGAAAGAAGTAGAAAACTATGATGTAACAATTATGAATTTAGCTAATGGAGATATGGTAGGACATACTGGAGTATATGAAGCCGCTGTACAAGCAGTAGAACATATGGATAAATGTTTAGCTAAAATATATCATAAAGTAGTAGAAGAATTAGATGGAATATTAATAATAATTGCTGATCATGGTAATTGTGATATTATGTGGGATGAAAACCATAAGCCAGTAACTTCTCACACTACTAATCCAGTACCATGTATTATAACCAAAGAAGGAATAGAACTAAATGATGGAAAACTTGCTGATATAGCTCCAACAATGTTAGAATTAATAAATTTACCAGTACCAGAAGAAATGACAGGTGTATCATTAATAAAGAAGTAGAAAAGTCTACTTCTTTTAATATATATTTTATAAACAAAAAAAGAATTTATTATAAATTAAATTCTTTTTATTTATAAGTTATATGATTCATTATATCAGTAACAGTATTATCTAAACTATTAGTAATTTTATCATTAACTAAATCAATCTTATCAATAATAATATTATCATTTGGTAATTCAATAGGTGGAGTAGATACAGTTAATAAATGAAAACCAGTACTTTTAGGTTCTAGGAAATATATATTAAATTGTCTAATAATTCTATCTTTCTTATTAACATTCATTAAGTTATCTTGAATATATACTACAAAGTCTAATCCGTTAGCACTATATTTTTTATGAAACTTTAAGTTATTATCTGGATTAGTTAATCTAGCGTCACGCATACCTTTTTTAGTATTATCTAATACTTTAGTTAAACGTGAATCAAAATCTTCTCCATCTAATAATTTTCCATCAGTTATGAATTGTTCTACATAACCTTCATTTGATACTGCAGTAAATAATGTACCTGGATTTTTTATTTGTTGAAAACCACCAAGTATTGGAATATTTAAATTATCAGTATATTTTTCATTTAATCTTTTTGCAAAATCTAATGCTCTATCTTTACTCATACAATCACCTAGTATAATTATATAACATGTAGTATAAAAATTCTACTGTAAAGTGTAAAAGATTAAAGTTAATAGTTGAGATATAAAGTAAATAATGATAAAATGTAATTAGAATAAGGTGGTGACTTCATGGTAAGTAGTGGTCAAGTATCAGGTGATGCTAGTAGCGTATCTAGTGGATTCTCAAACTACAATTCTAGTGTCAGTGGAGTAGCCGGAGCTTGGGAAGGACCTTCATATGATAACTTTAATAGTCAAGCATCACAATTTGTATCAGAGTTTCAAAGCACTATTCAAGGAGAACTAAATTCATTTGCTGAAGCTGTATCAGCATATGAACAATATATCCAAGCCCAAAAGAATAGAGATATTGCAAAAAGCAATCTAAGTGAAGCACAAAGAGTAAAAGATTCAAGTGCTGCGACTGAATGGAGTGGCAAAGTTGAAGAATATGCAGGTCAAATGACTACATTTAAATCTCAAATTGAGTCTGCTTTAGCTAGTGCCTCTAGTACTAAATTAGAAGCAACTTCATTAGGAAAAGCTTTAGGAAACTTTGTAAATTATTATCAAGGTAATTATAGTGAACCATATTCTCAAGGAACAATCGCTACTTCAGGATGTGGACCAACTTCACTAGCAATGGTCCTTACTTATTTATTAGGAAAAGAAGTTTCACCAGTTGAGACAGCAGCCTTAGGTAATGGAACATATACATGTGATAAAGGAACTACGTGGAATTACTTCGGTGACATGGCAGATAGATATGGTGTTAAATGTGAAGAAATGGGTGTTTCTGCATCTAACATTTCAGATAATTTAAAGAATGGAAAAACTTTAATAATGTCTATGGGACCTGGACACTTCACAAACAATGGCCATTTCATTGTATTGCGTGGTTTTGATAACGATGGAAAAATAATAGTTGCCGATCCGGCAAGTGAAGATAGAAGTAATCAGACTTGGGATTTAGACGTTTTCGTAAACGAAGGCGCAGAAGTCTGGGCATTTAGTAATTAGGAGGTAAATATGTCAGTATTTATGTTAGAAACAGGAGCTGTACAATCAGCTGCCGATAGCTTAAATTCAGTAGTAAGTGAACTAGAATCATTAAGTAGTTCAGTAGCTGGATATGACACATCTCAAGAAGGAGAGGAACACTTTGATTTTGATGGCGCTAAAAGTGTAATAGCTGAAAACATTAAAGCAGCAGCAGTCAAAGTACAAAATACAGCAACTGTAATGAATACGGTAGTAGAATCACATACTAACTTACAAAACTCTATGAAATATGGAGAAGATGCTAGTAGTAAAGAAGAAAGTCCAACAGCTAATAAGACTGGAGGAAATAACTCTGGATCTAATAGTAATGGTGGAGGATACTATCCAAGCAGTAGTGGCGGTGGCTACTCTGGAGGTCATTCTGGAGGAAGTAGCTCAGGTAGTGGAGTATATGCCATTCCTTCTACTAAAAAAGATAAGAAGAAAAAGAAGAAAGAAAAAGAAGAACAAGAAAAAGTTAAGGTAACTGGTATTTTAGCAGTTTCAAGTGATAAATATGCAACAGACGACTCTAAGAAGAAATTAATATCTACAGCATTAGCTGGTGTTATGCTAGCTCCAATTGCTAAAACTATTGGTGCTGATGCATTAAAAGCTTTTGAACAATCTTATGATATAAGATATACAAAAGAAGGATTTGCTCAAGTAGGCGATAGATATGTAATTAGTTGTGATGAATCATATGGTAAAGTAGGAGATATGATTGATATCAAACAAAAAGATAATTCTTATATTAAGTGTATTATTGGATCAGCAAATAAGAAAGCAGATGAATATAAAAATAATGTTAGTTTCTTAACAAAAGAAGAAGTAACAAATAAAGATTTAGTTTTATCAACAGATAACATTAAGAAAAATGTAACTAATGTCTATAATGCTGGAGAAGATACTCAACATAAAAAATCAACTGCACCAACAACACAAGAAACAACGCCAACTGATACAGGTACAAACACTAATACAACTAGTGATCCAAATGCAAGTACTACAACAACAACTGATCCAAATGCTAATACAAATGCAAATCAAACTAATGATGCCAATACAAATACAACTACACCTAGTGATACAAATACTAATGCAAATAATAGTACACCAACAACACAAGAAACAACACCAACTGATACAAATACTAATGCAAATAATAGTACACCAACAACACAAGAAACAACACCAACTGATACAGGTACAAATACTAATACAGAGCAAAATACAACTGTTGATCCAGGAACTAATCCAACAGAGTCAACACCTACTGATACTAATCAAACACCTGAATTCCCTGAGGATGAACAGGTTGCTGTATAATTATGTATAAAACTATAAAAAAGATTATGGTTTTAAAAATAAAAATGATATAATGTAATTAATAATAGGAGGTAATAATATGTCAGGATTACATGCAGACACTGGTTCTATGAACACTCGTGGTAGAGAAACAGTAGCAAATTCAGAATTATTTGAAAATGAAATAGGAAGTTTAAATAACAATGTAGCAGAATTAATGACTATTTGGAGAGGACTTTCTGCTAATGAATTTAAAGATTCATTCCTAGAACAACATGAAAATTTAGAAAAATTTAGAGAATTACTAAATGAATTAGGAGAGAACATTAGTAGTGCAGCTAATATATTAAACAGAACAGAAGAAGATAATGCATCTGCTGGTGCTCATCTATTTAGTTAAGGAGGTTATTTAAATGAACGAATTCGAAGAGAAAGATTATGAACATGCACGTGGAACTGCAGACGCTATTAAAAAGAATGCAGATCAAATAATGAACATCTTTAATGATGTTGATTCTACTATGAATCAATTATATGGTGCTAACTGGGAAAGTTGTGGAGCCGATAATGCTAAAGATAGATATAATGAAATAAGAAAGAATTATGAGGTATTCTATCAAAGAGTAGTTACTATGAGAAATCATATTTACAACGTAACAGCAGCTAATGAAGAAGCAGATGCAGCAGCATCAAACACAGTTACTCAAGCATAAAAAAAGAGACAATGTCTCTTTTTTTTATTATTAAAAACTTTCTTTATTTTTAATTGTAGTAACAACTTCATTACTAAAATCTAGTTTCTTTATAAATTCTTTATACTCTTTAAAATTAAAACTCTTAATATCTTCTATCTTATCCATATAAGGATAATCAAAATCAATTATATTATCAATAAAAGGTATTACTACATTAAGTACATTATCATCTCTTAATATAAAATTAATAATTGTATTCTTTTTAGTAAGTTCAAATAACTCTTCATCATAACCATCAATATTATTAATAAAATCATGAATATATTTATAGAATATCTCTGGTTTATCAGTATAAGTACCAAATCCTATTATTAAGTAATCATAATATTTTTTATCACCACAACCTATACCTGCTGTAACAATCTCTTCTTTAACCATTTTCTTATAAAGATCAGAAGTAACTCCAAAAAAGTTTTTATAAAAACAATGAATATAAAAATCTAATTTTAATCTCTCTTCTGGACTATAGTTACTAATATCTAATTTATAATTAATATCTACATAATCTTTAGGAGTAGGATAATAAATAATATTTTTATTCTTTACTACTATCTTAGGTTCTTTTATTTTTAATAATTCTACTTCATCATCATTAAACTTAAAATCTTTATAAATATCCTTAATTAAATTAATGATCTTATCTTTATCAAAATTACCACTAATAACAATAAACTGATTATTTGGTCTATAAAAAGCTTCATAACATAGTTTTAAATCATCTACTGTCGTTTTCTCAACTTCTTCTATAGTGCCACCAATACTTCTATATTTATAATTATGAAATAAGCAATTAGCTTCTTCTATATCTAGATGATAAAACTTACTATCACTTCTACCACGTATTTCTTGATATATTGGATTTTTTAAATGATTAAGTCTATCTTCATTAAATGTAACATTGTTAATACCATTTAATAGTATTCTAATTCCTTCTTCTAATTTCTCAACACAAGTAAAGTAAAAATCTGTTTTTAATCTATAAGTAGATGCATTAGTATTCATTTGTAATTCCCCAAGATGTTTTAAGAAATTACCATGTTCATTCTCTTCAACAATATAATGTTCTAATATATGCGCTATCCCATCTTGCATATGATATTCTTTATTTTTATATTTAAAGTCTTTATAAGAACCACCATATTTAGTAACAAATTGAAAAGTATTAGTATGTCTTCTTTTATCGATATATGTATAAATAGTTAAACCATTATCTAATCTTGTCTCTTCAATCACTTGTTTTCCTCCTCAATAAAATATATTGTATCAAGTACTAATCTATCTACTAATTCACATATATCTTTACTAGTAATTTTCAACATCTTCTTATATACTACATCTTGTTTCTTTTCAATTTTAAGTACATCTAACATTACTTCATTAAATATATAATACTTATCATCTAATCCTTTGATTAAAGCAATTCTTTTTCTATCTTTTAAATTATCAAGTAAAGGATCTATCATTTTACTATTCTTTAAATCTTCAATAACTTCTAATATCTTTTTATATACTAAATTTTTATTCTTCTTATTAATAAAGGCAGTAATCTCTAAACAACCATAATGTATATAAGGAGAAGCAAAAGCAGAGTATACTAATTCTTCTTCATCTCTTAATTTTTTATTTAATAATCTACTACTAAGAGAAGTTAATAATCCATGTATCATACTCAAAGTAATCTTATCTTTTTCCTTCATATCTTTAATTTTATAAACTAATGATAATGAAGAATCTTTAAAATGTGATTTTTCATTTACTTTATTAATATCTTTTCTTGGTTTTAAGAAATAATTATACTTTAAGTTTAAATCAGTACACTTATTATTTTTAATAATATATTTATTTAATAATGTATCCATTCTTTTATGATCAAAATTACCCATTACAAAAACAGTGCAATTATTATTAGTAATTATATTTTTATAAAACTCATATAAATTATTTGGATTTACTTTATCTATAAGATCCATATTATTAGTAATAACCATCGATAATACATTTTGATCATCTACTAATTCTTTTATTTTTATACTTTGGTAAGGTCTTATATTCTTATATGAATTATCTATAAAAGTCCTTAAGTTTTCTTTTTCTCTTTCTAATTCAAATTCTAAGAAACCATTATTTACTATTAAAGGTCTATATATAAAACCCTCGAATAATTTAAATTGTTCTTCTAATAAATCTTCACCTAAAGTATCAACATCTGGAATAACCATATCAAAAGACATACAAGCTTCTAATCCAATACTATGTTTTCCACAACTAGTATTTAATATATATTTTTCTAGTTTTGCTCTTCTAAAAGTATCTTCATCTGGATAATCTTCATCCATATAATTTAATAAATTTGGTAGTAAAGTACTAAGAGCTAATTCCTCTTGTTTTTCTTTAAAATGAAATAGTACTCTAATCTGAATTGTCTTAAAATTATCATTGTCAATATAATAAATATTATTATCAAGTTTTAATCTCATAATCCACCTCAAAGTTATTATATCATGTTATAATAATTTTGAGGGAAGCTATGAAATATATTAAAGAATTAAATAAAGATAATTTAAAAGAAATAATAGAAGTATTAGATAATGATGGAGTAATAATATTTCCTACTGATACTGTTTATGGTATTGGTTGTAATCCATTTAGTATTAAAGCTTTAAATAAATTATTTGAATTTAAACAAAGAGATTATACTAAACCCATAAATGTATTAACTGATAGTATAGATAAAATAAAATTAGTATCTACTAATATTAGTTCTAAAGAAATGGAAATAATGAATAAATATTTTCCAAGTGATCTAACAATAATATTAAATAAGAAAGACAATGTACCAGATATACTAACAGCTAATCTAAATACTATTGGTGTAAGAATACCTAATAGTGATATAGCTTTAACTATATTAAAAGAATATAAGTATCCAATCGCTACTACTTCTGTAAATATATCTGGAGAAAAACCATCATTAGAAGTAAAAGATTTCTATGATGACTTTAAAGATAAAGTAGATATTATAGTAGATGGTGGTAAATCTAAAATAGGAATACCTTCTACTATAATAAAAATAGAAAATAATAATGTAAATGTATTAAGACAAGGCAATTTAAAAGTAGAATAAATAATCGTTCTATTATATAATAAGAATAGAGTAGGTGAATGTATGGCAGAAGAAAAAGTAAAAGAAGAAAAAAAAGAAACAAAAGGTAAAACATTAGGTACGATATGTCCAGCTTGTAATGCTTCTATAAAATTTAATGCTAAAGCTAATAAATGGAAATGTGATTATTGTGGTAGTGAATTTACTTTAGAAGAAATGGAGAAAGTAAATAAAAGCTCTGCTTCTAAAGAAAACAATAAAAGTGTAAAACCAGAAAAAGTAAATCTAGATGACTATGTTTCATATCACTGTGAATCCTGTGGTGCAGAAATAATTGCTGATGAACAAACAGCCGCAACTTTCTGTGTCTATTGTGGAAACACAGCTATTTTAAAGAATAAACTATCTGGTAATTTTGCTCCTACTAGATTAATACCATTCCGTACAGAAAAAGTATTAGCTGAAGATAAATTTAAAGGATTATCTAAAGGAAGACCTTTAGTACCAAGATCCTTTACTAATATAAAGAACATTGAAAAAATACGTGGTATATATATACCATTTTGGTTATATGATTTTAAAGTTCATGGAAATGTAATGATGAATGCTCAAAGAGTTACTAGTTGGTCAGTAGGAGATACACATTATACCAAAACTGATTATTTTCAAGTTATAAGAGAAGGTAGTATGAACTTTTATGATATACCAGTTGATGCTTCTACTAGATTTGATAATGATATTATGAATACTTTAGAGCCATTTAACTATGAAGATCTAGTACCATATAATCATGCTTATCTATCTGGTTTCTATGCTGAAAAGTATGATGAAAACGAAGATAATGCTTTAAAAGAAGCAGCTCATCGAGCAGGTAAATCTACAAAAAATGTTATGGTAGATAGTGCTATCGGATATACTAGTAAACAAGTAACATCAGAGAATTTAGATGCTGACTTAATAGATAGAGAATATGTCTTATTACCAGTATGGATGGTAAACGTAAAATATAGTGGTAAACAATATACTTTTGCTATGAATGGGCAAACTGGAGAATTCATTGGTAATATACCAATAGATAAAAAGAAATTAGTCATTTATTTAATACTAACCTTTGCACTAACATTTATAGTTGTAATCATAGTCAGTTATATAATGTATATAGTAGGAGGTAAGTAATATGAAGAATATAATAAAAATACTATTAATAAATATTCTCTTATTAATGCCTATTATTACATTTGCTCAAGAACAACCACTAACAAATAATAATATTCCTAGTTCTGTTACAACAAAGACTGTCGAAACACAAGACAGAAGTGCCTTAAAAAACTTAGGTGTAAATAAGAAATGGAAAATTACTAATAAAAATAGAGATAATGTCTTAAGAACACCTTATGTCAATTCAGAAGAAAAAATATATGATTTTTCTAATGTTATAGACGATGCTGAAGAACAAGAATTATTACAAAAAATAAATGATTTTACTAGAAAATATAATACAGAATTAATAATTGTAACATATAGATTACCATATACAAGTGATAGTATGAATGAAGATTTCGCTGCTGATTTTTATGATTATAATGATTTCGGTTTAGAAATAAAAGATTATGATGGAATAGTACTATTTAGAAATACTTATGAAATAGATCCATATTATGATATGTATACATTTGGTAAAGCTCAATTACATTTTAATCAAACAAGATATGATGACATATTAGATTCAATTTATTCTGATTTACATGAAGGTAATTACTATAGTGGATTATCATTATTTATAAGTAAAACAGATTATTATATGTCAAAGAATATACCAACTATTATGAAGAATAAATATATTGATGATATGGGATTTATTAGAGCTTATTATGTAGCTCCTTATGGAATTGCTTTCCTTATATCATTAATAGTTAGTATTATTGTTATAAGTATATTAGTAAGTAAGAATAAAATGGTCAAGAAAGAAACAGAAGCCCTTCATTATATGAATAAAGCTAGTTTGAATTATACAAAAAAACAAGATAATTTCTTAACTACTCATACTACTTCATATACTACATCTAGTAGTTCTGGAGGTGGCGGAGGAGGTGGCTTCTCATCAGGAGGATCATCTGGTGGAGGACACTCTTCTGGTGGAGGTAGACACGGATAAAAAAAGATAGTCAATATTGACTATCTTTTTATATTAATTCTTCAGTATTATCTTCTTCCTCTTTTAATAAATTATCATTATTATTAGACTCTTCATTAATAGCTTTATTAATTTCTTCTGTTTGAGCTAATTGTGTAACGTCAATAGTAGGTGGAGTATCATCTACTACTTCTTCTAAATTTTCAACTTCTCTTATTTCAAAAGCAGTAGTATTACTCTTATCAACACTATTAAACTTATTAATAAACTCTGTTGGATCAGTATTAATATTAATAATTAATCTCTTAACATCATCTAAAACTTTAAAATTAAGATTTAATTCATATAGATCATTATATGAGACATTAGAACCAGTCTTTTTAATATCATTAACTATCATATTCGCAACATTATTACCAAATACACTTATTACTTCATTAGCTAATGTTTGTCTATCTTGTGTATCATCTTCATTAATAACATCGTTTTGTTCCATAACAACTCTTTGTCTAGAAGTAATACTATCAACTATACCATAACTAATCTTAAAGTTTTCAACTTTATCACCATTAGTAATATATAATAAAAACTTATCATTATCATAACCAAGTACACATACCTTTTTAGATAAATCTGGTCTCTTAGGGATACCACTAATATAAACACCAAATATTACATCATTACTTTTATCAATTTCTTTCTTTTCTTCATTAGTATTAACTACTGTTTCAGCTTCATCTTCATTAATTTGTAACTTTACAGTATCTGGCATTATTATTGATACTATAAAAGCAACAAAGGCAAGTAGATAGATCATAAAACCTAATTCTGGAGAAAACTTTGGATATTTAGTAATTACTAAGAAAATACTATATACATATCCAGCACTAATTACTCCTATACCTAAAAAATTAAGAACTTTGTTACGACTCCATATACCAATACCATATACTATTGTACCAACGATAACAATATAAGTAGATACTAGTCCAAACATTCTAACAACGTCATCAGCAGTAGTAACAAATCTTTGTGTCATAGCTAACACTATAAATACCGCTAATAATACAAAAAATCCTCTTTTTCCATCTTTCATATACATACCTCTATTCTATGTATAATTATAACATAAATATAATATTATTTGGTAGAAAAATATAATGAAGTGTATTATAATGATATTAGAATAAAGGAGGTATAAAATGTTAGTAGAGAATTTATTAAAAAAATATAAGTTACTAGATAATAATATTAAAAGAATAGATTATCATATGAGTACTTTACGTAGTGACGCTAATGCATTAGTAAGAAGAGTATTAGATTTAAATGATTTAGAAGAACCAGAATTGGCTACCACTATATATACTTTAATACTGAGATGTGATTATAATAATCCAGCTTATAATGCCAAACTAGACGAAGAAATGACAAGATTCGGTATGGAAACAGATAAGTATGATAATAATAGACCACAAAGGATATGGTATAGAGCTAATATGATTGATGACAGTGATTATGGAACAACTGAAATGTATACTGATATGGTCGATGATCAAATAGATTTTCAAAACGATGTAGAACACTTTAGAAGATAAGAATTAACAATTATTGTTAATAATAGAAGAGAGGAGAATATTATGGAAAATAATGAAGAAAACAAAGTAACAACACCAGAACAACCACAAACACCACCACAACCACAACAAGTACAAGTGGCCTCACCAACACCTGCAGTTTCAACAAATGAAAATATGAAAATGGAACCAGTTGTTGAAGGTGGAGAAGAACAAAAACCAAAGAAAAAAAGTAAGAAAGGCTTAATAGTAGTAATTATTCTATTATTACTAATTGCTGGCGGAACAAGTGCCTTAGTATTTTTAATGCCTAAGAACACTGTAAAGAAAGCCGAAAGTGATGTAAAGGAAGTACATTCAAAATATCGTATGACAGGTAATGATATACAAAATTTTGATTTGTATTTTATGAAACTAGAAAACAATAAACAAAATAGTGTATATAGTCCATTATCAATTAAATATGCTTTAGAAATGTTAAGTGAAGGAGCAAATGGAAAAACTAAAGCCGAATTAGATGCTGTAATAGGAGACTATGTAGCTAAAAAATATGATAATAATGAACATATGAGTTTTGCTAATGCTATGTTTATTAGAGACTCATACAAAAATAATATAAAAGAAGAATATACTAAAAAACTAACTGAAAAATATAATGCTGAATTAAAACTAGATCCTTTTGCTAGTCCAAACAATATTAATAATTGGGTAAGTGAAAAAACATTTAAACTTATTAATAATTTAGTAGATGATGTCAGCGATAATGATTTCTTCTTAATAAATGCTCTAGCAATAGATATGAACTGGAACTATAGAATTCAACCAGCTATGACTGGTAATAGTAATATTAAAAATATGGATTATTCTGTATCATATGTACATGAAGATTTCAATGATTTTGTATCTGTAATAACTAGTGATCAAGAATTCCCAGCTTTAAAATTTAATGGTATAGATAATATTAAATCTGCTGAAGTAGCTGCTACTTTCAATCATTATGATATTATCAAAGATAAAGGTGAAGAAAGCATAAGAAGTACCGTAAAAACAGAATATGAAAAATATCTAAAGGAACATCCAGAAGAAGTAAGTGAATGTCCATCAACAGATGCATATCTTAATAAGTATATTGAAGAGATTAAAACAAACTATAAGAAAGCAGACCAATCAACAGACTTCTATATCAATGATACTGAAGATGTTAAAGTATTCGGAAAAGATCTACAAACATATAATGGAAAAACATTACAATATGTAGGTATTATGCCTAAAGAAAAAGATTTAGATGCTTATATAAAAGATATAGATGCTAAATCAATTCAAACATTAATCAAAAATATGAAAGTAGTTGAATATGATAGTTTTGAAGATGGTGTAGTAACTCATATAAAAGGAAACATTCCATTCTTTAAATTTGAAAATGAATTAAAATTAGTAGATGATTTAAATAAATTAGGTATTAAGAAAGTCTTTGAAGAAGACGCCGATTTATCAAATATGACAAAAGGAAATGCTTCTATTAATAAAGCAATTCATAAAGCAAATATTGACTTTAATAATGAAGGTATAAAAGCCGGAGCAGCTACTGCTGTAGGTGGTTTAGGAGCAACAGCTGGTGGTTGTCAATTTGATTACTCTTTTAAAGTACCAATAAAAGAAATAGATATTACTTTTGATAAACCATATTTATTCTTAGTAAGAGATAAGAATAGTGGAGAAGTATGGTTTACCGGAACTGTATATGAACCAGTAAAAAAATAGAAAATAAAATTTTGGAGGAATAATTATGGAAGATTATAAGTATAATTCAGAAAAAAACGATCCATATTTTTATGCATACCATATAGTAATGGAAGCCTTAAAAGCAGAAGATATATCAGATGGATTATCAAAATCTCTTTATTTCGCCAAAATATATCTAGAAGCAAGTGACGTAATATTATATCGCTTAAATGATAATAGAGAATATGTACACAGTTTTAATCAATCATTAATGGATGCAAATACTCAACCAATTACAAGAGCAATTAATAAATCAAAAGAATTCTTAGAATTAAAAAAACATGTAAATTTAGATGTTAATATGGAGAATTTAAAAAATGTATACTTTATTTCTATTCCACTAGATCATACTAAATATATACTTGCTATCACAAATAGAGATAAAAGAGTAGAACCAGATTCAGAATTTGTAAGATTATTAGACGATTCTATGCACATCGTTTTAGAAAAATATGAAACAATGAAAAGCTTAGAAAAGTCAGCTAAAGAAGATTCATTAACTGGATTAGATAATAGAAATATCTTTGAAGAGTATATGGAAGAAAAAGGCTCATATAGACAAGGACATTATGTATTTGGTTTATTTGATTTATTTAGATTAAAACATATAAATGATAATTATAATCACGCCGCAGGAGATGAATACATAAGAAAAGCAGCCGAAATAATAAGTAAACATTTTCCTAAATACATTTATACAGAAGATGAAAATGGTAAAACTACTAGAAGAAAAACTGGATCAACTGTCTATAGAATAGGTGGAGATGAATTTGCTTTAATTTCTACTACTGAAACACTAGAATCAGCCAAATTAAAAGCTAAATTAATTCAAGAAGAAGGAAAAATTATAGATTTAGGTTTCGATACTCAAGTAGGAATAAACTTTGGTTTAGTAGCAAATGAAACTGGAGAAAATTTAAAACAATTATATTTACTTGCTGATGATGAATTATCAAAAGATAAAAGACAAATGTATCAAGAATTAGGATTAGATAGAAGAAAATAATAAAGGATTGACAATAGTCAATCTTTTATTTTACCTAGCTATAATTGACTTTTAAGCCGTTTTATTGTATAATATACGCAATTTTTAAAGGGGGAATTAATGTGAAATCAAACTTTTTAAATACATCAGAAAATAATAATATATTTGATTTTATACATGACAAAGTATCTTCTGGATTAGAAGGTTGGAGATACTATCTTACTGATATTGGAAATTATATAGTAAATGGATCACCATTTTATAATGACTTTAATGAATGGATAGAAAATACCTATATCTATTATGATGAATATGGATATAATAGTTTTGAAGAGTGTCCAGAAATAGTAAAAGAAGAAATCCAAGAAAGATATTATGAAGAAATAACTGATTGGTTAACAGCTAATAATCTTAAAACAGATGATTTAAAGATGTTAGATCTTTTACATTTACAATATCAAGCAATCGAAGATTACTCTAAAGGTATAGATATTGATAAAGCTAAAAAAACAATAGCTGAAACCAAAATGGCAACTAATAAGAATTGTTTAGAGTATCTAGTTTCTTTAAAGAAATTATATGGACCAATAAGTTATGAAGCAGGTAAATATTATTGGACATCTCTATTAGATAAACAAGGTTCAGAATTATGTGCAGTATTAACTGGAATAGATCCAGCACTTGTTTTTGAAGAACCAAGTGACGAAAGAATAGAACTATTATCAGAAATGCATAGTCAATTCTTACATTATAAAGAAGTAATAAATGAATTAACTAAAGAACAAGACACTGAATTATTAAGTGACTTAGATGAGTTCTACTATATAAAAAAATAGCATCATATAATTGATGCTATTTTATTTTTATTAACAAAAAAACTAGTCACTCGACTAGTTAAATTCATTTGGAGCGAATGAGGAGAATCGAACTCCCGTAGTCAGCTTGGAAGGCTGAGGTTCTACCATTAAACTACATTCGCATATGTCATTAATCGCCTCAGTCTTTCCGATAACTGAGTCGACTAAATCAAGTAGACAAATATAATTATACATGAATTAGACAATAAGTCAAGTTATTTGACACAAAAAAGATAAAAAAATAAAAAAATATATTTACAAAGAATTATATGTGTGGTATATATAATGTAGACCTAGGTAATACCTAAGTCTAACCCAGAATGAAAGTTATAACACAAAAGTGCTATAACAAGTAATTCACAGAATGAAAATTGTAACACGAAAGTGCTACAACTAGTAATTCACAGAATGAAAATTGTAACACGAAAGTGCTACAACTAGTAATTCACCCAGTTGGATCTTTAAAAGAAATTTTAAAGAAACCAATTCATCGGGTTAATACATATGGTTGTCAAATGGCAATGATATTATTAATCCACCACGGAGAAATAATTGTGTGAGGTAGCCCTTATATAATTATGGATCCAAAACCTAATTCTTCAAAGTTTTGAGCAATGCTCTTAACAAAAAGAAGAATGTCTCTAAAGGAAACAGTAATTTAGGATTTGCTCCCTAAATTGCTACATTTCCGATAAACGCGTTTGGGGAAAGTAATTCGATTTTCTATTTATAATTGCAAGTGTGAATAGAATAGAATGCTTTCTCTTTTTAGTTGTAAAAAGAAAAAAGATGATTACTCATCTTTTTTTATTGGTATTAATCTTTAGCTCTGTTTAAGCATCTATATACTATAGCAGCAATTGCACCACCAACTAGTGGAGCGATAATAAATACCCATACTTGACCTAGAACTTGACCACCAGTAAATAAAGCTGGTGCTAAACTTCTAGCAGGATTTACTGAAGTACCAGTTAAATTGATACCTAATAAATGAACAAAAGTAAGAGTAAGACCAATTACTATTGGAGCTACAGCATCTTTCTTCTTATCGGCAGTTACACCTAAGATTGTGTAAATAAATACAAAAGTAAGTACAACTTCAGTTAGTAATGCTCCCCACATAGATAATTCTACATTAGAGAATTTACCAAATCCGTTAGCTCCTAAAGCTCCAGTTCCAAGGACACAACTCTTTAAAATGAAATATAGAATAGCTGTACCAAGTAGAGCTCCTAGTACTTGAGCAATAATATAGAAACATAAATCTCTAGTAGTTAATCTTCTATCTAACCAACAAGCAAATGAAACAGCAGGATTAACATGACATCCAGAGATACCACCTATAACATAAGCACAAGCAACAATTGCTAAACCAAATGCTAGAGCAGTAGCTACTAAATTACCACCAGTTACGACGGCAACACCAGTACCAAATAGAACTAAAACACAAGTACCAATAAACTCAGAAATATACTTTCTCAAACAAAAAGCCTCCTTTCATTAATTTTATTATAAAATAACCAAATAAAAAAAACAATCATTTGATTGTTTTTATCTACTTATACCACGTTCTATCTCAGGAGTGTTCTCTTCTTCAAACATAGACTTCATATCATCTTGTTTTGATTCACTCTCTAATTTTTTAACAGCCTCATCTAGAGCATGATAAGCTTTTTCAAAAAAATCCTCATCTTTTTTATTCATACTTAATTCTCTTGGTTTACTAATTTTAATATATTTGTCGGTCTTAATTATATCTCTATCACTTAAAATATTAACGTTTTCCATCCTAATTCTCCTTTACTATTTACATTTTAGCATACATACAAAAACTTTTCAAATCACTTAATTTAAGTTATACTTATACTAGGTGATTAAATGATTTTATTAGCAAGTGATTTTGATGATACAATTTATTTAGAAAAAGATATGGCTACCACTAATCATAATATAGAAAAGATAAAGGGTTTTATGAGTAAGGGTAATTCATTCTGTATTATTACTGGAAGGAATTATACTGATCTAAAAGTACTACTAGAAAAACATCAAATACCATATACTTATCTAATTTGTGAAGATGGAGCTAAAATATTTAACTATGTCGATTATTGTTTAGATACAATTAATTTAGATAAAGAAGAAATAGAAAAGATAATTCCAATATTAGAAGATAATAATTGTGATTATTATTTAGATGATGGTTACAATGAAACTACTAATTATGATGATTGTGTAAAAATAGTAGTAAGATGTAAAGATAAAAAGAAAGCTAATGAAATTGTTAGAGTAATAAAAGAAAAAGTAAATATTCATATATATGTTAGTAGAGTACATATAAATATTATTCATAAATCAGTTAATAAGAAAAATGCTTTAAAAAGACTATTTAATATAGAAAAATTAAATATTGATAACTTAAGAGTAATTGGTGACAATGATAATGATTATGAAATGTTAAAAGAATTTGAAGGTGGTGTAATAACAAAACATCATAAAGTATTAGATGAATTAAATAAAGATAATTATGATACTTTAGCTGATTATATAGACTATTTAGGAGGTAAGGGAATATGAGTGGAAAGAAAGAAAAATTAAAAAGAAAACAAGCAAGAGACAAGCAAAAACAAGAAAGTCTTGATACAGGAGCAGCTTCAATTTTAAAAGATGAAGCCTTTAGTATATTAAAATTACTAAAGAATAAAGAGAATGCTAAATATGTTCAAGAAGCTTTAAAGACTAAGTAAATTATAGAAAAATACTAGTATTTTTCTTTTTTTTATGCTATAATCTTGAAGTGCTAAAAAAGAGGTGTTACATATGGAAAAAAGAAATGTTGCAATTATAGCTCATGTAGATCATGGTAAAACAACACTAGTAGATGGAATATTAAAGCATTCTGGAATGTTTAGAGATAATGAAGATTTAAGTAATGTATCAATGGACTCTAATTCATTAGAAAAAGAACGTGGTATTACAATATTAGCTAAAACTACTGCTCTAGATTATAAAAATGTTAGAATTAACATTCTAGACACACCAGGTCACGCTGATTTCGGTGGAGAAGTAGAACGTATAATGAACATGGTTGATGGAGTACTTCTAGTAGTAGATGCTTATGAAGGAGCAATGCCCCAAACTAGATTCGTATTAAAGAAAGCATTTGAAGCAGGAGTAAAACCAGTAGTAGTAATTAATAAAGTAGATAAAC
>JAEEGL010661143.1_pt1 | contig 22689 bp, 33 predicted proteins | sample 9134231 | NCBI WGS metagenome assembly JAEEGL01 (sample SAMN16246548, study PRJNA631951) | gut metagenome | biome: gut microbiome; feature: rumen; material: fiber-attached | host: Bos | place: Iran: Karaj | collected 2018-10 | reverse complement strand
GCACGGCAACCAATAGCAATACCCAACGGAGCATTATCAGAATATGCGTTATAACCAATAACAACAGCCCCTGATGAACGATACATACCACCCGTTTGTGCCGAAGTACCAACAGCGATAGCGTTAGGATCACCTGCCATTGCATTACTGCCAACAGCCAAAGAACCTGAGCCGCTCGCCCCGTTTATTAATGGCTTTCTGCTCCAACTAAGAGTTGTTCCATCGGTGAATAAATACCCATAGGCGCTGGTTAAATCTGGCAATTCTTTGTCTTGGGTGTTTGCTTGCTCCCAATTGTATATCGTACCAGTAGTTGGTGTAACAGTAACTTGGTCGCCATCAGTCAAACTAAGCAAGTTCCCAACACCAAATTCATTTACTAGTTGGTTCCTGTCCACCATATCCTGGCCCATTTCATAATCTGTCGAATCATAGGCCCTTACTGTAAACATATACCCATCTTGATATTCAATTGTTATTTTTGCAACTTCAGTTTTATCGTCTATATATGCACGCTCACAAAAATAATCCAAGAAATTATTAAAACCGTCAACAGCCCAAGTAAGCACTGTTCCTGATTGTGTCGCTGGTGAAATAGTTATGTCAGTGATTTCAGAACTGCCTACACATTTGTAGAAGTACCCGTTAGTATAGTCGCTGTCTGTTGTGCCAGCGTATTGAACTATGCTTCCAACATTGTCCGCACCTGCTGTCGGCATTATATCGTACTGTGGTACAGAATTGCCCCCAGCGCCGCCTGCTTGCCATACTGCATTCAGGTTGCTATCAAGAGCAAGGACTTGGCCCGCTTGCGCATTGGTTGTGTCTGCCAAACGTGCTTCTGGAATTGTTCCATCTGCCGACATAATCTCAAAGTTGCCATTTGCGTTTGCAACCTTGAAGGTATTGGCGTCACGGTTGAATTGATTTGACCCAGAAGCATTTATTTGTATTGCCTGCGGTGCTTGTGCAAAAGCACGGCAACCAATAGCGATAGCATGGGCACTCGTGGCATTCGCATTATAACCAATAGAAACATTGTCGGAGTATCCTTGAACTCCACCAGCACCAATTATAACCGACCTAACCGCTCCGTGTGCATTTTTCCCAATCGTAACTGCGTCCCCAGCATTCCAAGTTCCGCTTCCAATTTTTATTCCACCATTACTGGATTCAGCCACTAAAACATCTGCCCACGAAGCGTCTGTTCCGTCTGTTGTTAAGAACTTACCTGCGTTTCCTGTTTGGTCTGGTAATGAAGATCCTGCTGGTTGTACTTCTATCTGATTCCAAACATAGGTTGGTCCAACAACAAAACCTGTGGCGTTTTCTGCTAAATATGGGAAATCACCAGTAAGATCTTCCTGTCCGCCCCAAGTAATACCTGTTGTTGACTTCATATCAACAAGGCTAGAGAATTCTTCAATAGTAACAGCATCTGCGTCCTGCAATATATAAATATTATCACCAGTTTCTGAATCGGTGCCTTCTTCTAAATAAAATGTTGTTTGCCCAGCCAGCACTATGCTCTTTGTCTGTAAATAAGCCGCAAATGCGTCAGAATCTAAAGCAAACACCATGCTTTCGCCAGGTTCACCCTCTGTTGCATCTTCTGCTGGTCCAACAAAACTCAAGGTTTCAGTACACTTATAAAAATATCCATTAGAAAAATTAGTATCAGTATCTCCAATATATTGATAGATTTTACCTTCCTGTGATGCATCTGCTGTAGGAAGCGAATTAACTTGAATTGCTTCATCTAAATCTGTAATGAATGAGATTTCGTTAGCACCAATGACCCCACTTTGAACAGCAGCATCAAATTGTGCCTCTGTAAGACTGTTTATTTTTAGTTTTGTAACATCCGTATTTGTTGGCATTTTTATTTACTCCTAATTTATGCTGTTGCTGGTAAGTCAAATAAAACTTCGCAATTTGTACCACTGAATTTATTATTTACAGTTGTCCAATTACCCATTGTTGATTCAAGATTTGATGGGAAATGTACTGTACAGCCTGTAACACCTTTTAGCATGTCTGTATAGTAGTTATATGCACCTGGGGTTACTAGAGCTGGAAATGATAATGATGTTAGGCTTGTGCAATTTTCAAACATGTTTACTAGTGCACCAGTTGAGGATGAGATTGTTTCAAGCGCATCAAATGTAAATGAAGTCAAACTTGAACATCCACGAAATGCATATTGGAAAGCATAGTTTGCACTAGATATTTCAGTTAGCCCACTCAAATCTACTGTTGCTAGACTTGTGCAACCTTCACACAAGGAAGCTAAACAATATCTTATATTTTGTGTTGATGCAAAAGATGGTAAACTCAAAGATGTCAAGCTTGTACAATTTTTGAAGGCCGCATTCAATGATCCTGCTGTTTGTAAAGAGCCCAAATCAACAGTCGTTAGACTTGTGCACCCTGTGCAAAGTCCATTCATACTATTGGCGCCTGTTGCGGTTTCTAATGAGCCTAAATCCAAAGTAGTTAAGGATGTATCACCAGAAGCCAATTCAGATAAGCCATAACCTCCATCAGCATGAACAATATGGCTCAAATCTAAACTGGTCAAGCTTGGACAATTATATGCAAACTTCCACAAACATCTTTCTGGAAGTGATGTTATGTTGGAACTAAAGGTTACTGACGTGAGATTAGGACAATTCATCACCATCCCATTTAAACTACTATCAGCAATTGAAGTCAAACCGGAAAGATCTATGCTCGTAATACCAGAGTGAGCAAACATATATTGACATCCATATTTATCAACCGTCGTTAGCGAAGACAGATCTACATCAATTTCTAGATTTTCGCATCCATCAAACATATCACATGCACCGTAATCACCAACTTCAACAAGAGAAGATATATTACAGGAAGTCAAGTTTTCACATTCACAACACATTTCATAGCAACTTTCAATGCCAATTTCTGTTACCGAACTTAAATCAATACTGGTTATTCCGCTTCCACGGAATGTTTGTGTTGCTGCTGCTTTGCCAGTTATACCTTGCAAAGAACTCATATCAACATGACCAGTAACCAAACTGTTATGTTCATACGCACATTCAAAAACATAATCATCAAGATCAGTAACACCAGTAAAATCCATAACCTGAGATGTGCTTTTCAATACGCCATTTTGATCAACTGTTCTTTGGATACTATATTTACCAGCTTCTTTTACAAGTGCGGCTACGTTAGATGTTTTATTTGTTCCAATTACGAGTCTTGCCATTATTCGTTAGCCCCCCAAGCTCTAAATGTTGCTACAACTGGACTTTCCCAAGAAGCATCTGTTCCATCAGTCGTCAATACTTTACCAGTTTGTCCTGTTTGATCTGGAAGCCCATCAACATCTGCCCAAATAGCATTATTGTTGGAATCTAATTGTAATACTTGTCCCTCTGTTGCTGATGTCGTATCTGCCAAACGAGCTTCTGGAATTGTACCGTCAGCACTCATAATTTCGAAGTTTCCGTTAGTATTGGCGACTTTGAAAGTATTGGCATCATTGTTACCTGTAAAACTACCGGTGCTACCAATTTGAATCGAGTGAGTTGCTTTGGCGCACGCATAACTACCAAGACTTACACTATGAGTGGCATTTGTGTTGTTTGATTGTGCGCTAAAACCTATCGAAACACTGGCTGATGCCATAGATTTTGCATTATCACCAATACATACAGAATTATTACCAGTAGCAGTTGCCAATATACCAACAGCACGTGCCCCATTTGGTTGAGAAATTGTCATTTCGGGATCGATATACAAGTTTGTTGAAAGTGTTGATTTATTTATAACAACAGGATTTGCAACACTTATAACATCGTTTGTAATATCAACACCATTTCCAGCTGTATAAGTTTTGGATTCTACTTTTCCAACGTATGAAAATGAACGTGAAGATGCTGACCAACGATAATATGTTTGTGCATGATCTTCAGTCTCGTCATCTAAGACTTTGATAACGTCTTTGTCGGTCAATGTACTTGTATCATATGCCTGTAGATCTGCATATGTACCAACAACATCAGTAACGTCAGAACCTGCTTCGATTGTATCAATTTCTTCCTGCAAATGTTCTGCGGTAGCTGGTGATAAAACTAATTGATCTTGTAAAACTAAACTCATCATGCTCTCCTATGTGATTAATCGGCTTTAGGTTCAAAACGACCATCTACGCACATTTTTGCCCAAACTTCACCACTTCCTTCAACACCGAACCATTCAGGTAAACTTGTCATAGCATGAAAGCCTTCATCCAATGTATCACCTGTAGCAATCAAATCTGAAAACGATGGTACGATTATCTTTTTTGTGTCTGGATCTATTTCTGTTACATTAGAGCCCTTCAAAGTTACTGAACCACCAATAACTTGGATAACGCCAGCGCCGATCATAGGGTTTTGAGAACGATATACTTTATTTGCTTCAATTTTAACTGCCATTTTTAGCCCTTTTGTATAATAAAAAATCTTATATCGCAGCAGTATAGATATAAGATTCAATCTTTTGGTTGTAATGCCCGGAAAAGATAAGAATATTGCGTTTCTATACTACCAATATTAGCTTATGTAATATAGAACTTTACGGGTTTATTTTTAATTTTACTTTCGCATTTATTTTTGTTACTATTTCAACAAATAAACCAATCATAAGGACAAAATATGACAAAAACATTATTTGGTACCGTACGGGAAGATGTAAAAACCTACGACAGAAAGCGTGGGATCATCAAACCTGTATTACAAATCAAAGATGGTGTTGTTATAAATAGATTCAACTCCATTATTGAGGCTGGTCGAAGCACAAATATTCTCGCTTCCAGTATTTCTGACGTATGCCGTGGTAAAAATAAAACGACAGGTGGATATGCATGGAGATACGCCGAATATGAAATGCCAAAAACCAAAAAACAGAGTAGAATCAGTGGTGTAACAAAAATAAAGGGAGTCAGAAAGGGTCCTTTCAAAGTTGTTATTACCGAATTGTGCAATACCGAAGAAGATGCGAAATTATTGTTGAATAGCATCATAAAAACTGGCACAATCAATAAAAAGTCGGCAAGAATTATCCAAACAAGAAACAAACATAAAGGAGTAAAATAATGCCACAAGCAGAACAAAAGCAACTCAACAACGTGCAGAAGTTAGATATTTCCACATCTATGGAGATCATCACTTTGGCAAAAATGGTGAAAAACATCGAAACGGGTAAATGGGACACAGATCCAGTTTATCAGAGAGGATACAGATGGTCACCAAAAAATAAACACGAACTTATCACATCATTATTGAAGAACATTCCGTTACCATTGTTTTATTTGCGTAGTAATGGAGATAAATTTGAAGTCTTAGATGGTAAACAGCGTTCTTTGACGATTTTCAACTTTATTCAGAACAAATTCGCTTATAATCCAGGTGATGGTCGTTTGATTTATTTCCGTAACTTGTCAAAAGAACAGCAACGTGAAATCTTAGACACCAACATTACGGTTCGTTATTTGTTCAACACTAACGATTCAGCTGCAATTGACATCTTTATTGCCTTACAGAACGGTCAGCGTATTAAAACAGAAGAAATGCGTCATGCCTTAGGTGGTGCTGCAATTGACGCTATCAAAGACATTTATGAAAAAACTGAAATCAACAAGCTTCGTGCGTTCTCAAAATCAACAGATTACACAAAACACGAAACATTGTTGACCAAATGGATGTACTTGGAACACGCAGTCAACGCAATTGGTTATGATGCAAATGCCGATATTGTTGACGATAATGCTTTGTACAACATGGTGAAAACTTACACAGAGCAGAGTTTCCCGGTGGCACTAAAGAATACAATTATCAAACGTGTGAAATCTGTAAAGTTCGCATACAAAGATTATAAGAACGTATTGATGCCACAACTTCCAATGGTTTACGGCTCATATCTGTTGGCTGTTAGATTACAAGACCAGTTCAAAATTGATGAAATTACGGCTGGAAACTTGATCTATGCCTTTACACAATATGTTCAAGACTTGCGTGTAGACTACATTGCCAAAATAAAAGATTGGAATTACAAAGAAAAATACACGGAAGAAGAACATCAATGGTACAGAATGACGATGGAAAACTTTGGTAAACGTGGTACAGCAAAAACCGAAGTCCACATCTACACTCAATGGTTCGAAGCCGTATGGAAACGTTTTGAAGCCTTGTATGGTAAAGAACTGAAAAAGAAAAAGACTTTGCGCTTGTTCTAAAAAAGAAGGGCCGGAAATCAAAATCTGGCCCTTTTTCACACCTTTAAATTTTTATACTGTTTTCTTTGAAGTCATCTTTTTTATTTTTGATTTCTTCCATCAGCAATTCTTTAATTTTAGCAACTGTTGGTTTACTGCCCAAATAATCTAACTGTTTACCAATCACAGCGAAGTCCCCAGGTGTAACATATGAAATATTCGCTTCTTCATCGGTTACATCCAGATTATAAAAAGTCTTGAATGCTTCTTTGACTTGCGGTTTTGTCATATATTTGAATCCAACCTTGAAAACGAAACGTCTAAGTGCAGCCTGATCCAATGAATCCATCAAATTAGTTGTTACGATTACTGGCGTGGTTGCTGCTTCTAGGTTTTGTAAAAATTGGTTGGTCTGACTGGTTTCCCAAGATGCCCTATTGAAACGTCTATCCCGCAACCAACAATCGCCTTCATCGAACAATAATATGGCGTTTTCAGATCTTGCTTCCTCAAAGGCCTGGTCAATATTATGTTCACATTCACCAACCCACATACTTTGAAGATCTGAGACTTTTTTCTTTATCACCTTCATGCCGAGTTTTTTACCCAAGAATTCAGCATAGGCCGTTTTACCAGTCCCACTTACGCCATATAAAATCAATGACCAATCGCTTTTACCAGACCGCATAATACCATTTGTAATCTGGTCTAATTTGATATCTGTATTGGCGAGATTTTGGTTATATTCTTCCGCCTGTTTTCTTACGATATCTCTCGGCTTTTTGTGGGCATATCTTTCGGCGTAGATCAAATCCTTCAAGCCTTCATATAAATCATCTGTGTTCTTTGATCCAGACAACTTATAAGCGTTGATGCATTTTTCAATAAGTCCCACAGATGGTTGTTCTTGACGTATTAATTCTTCAATTTTAGTACTTAGTTTGACACATAATTTATTAGCCAATTTTCTAGTCAATTCAATCAGTGTCGTGTTATTTACCTTATCTAATTCAATGGCGTATGTAAATCTGCGAATAAATGACTTTTCGATCCAATAATCACCCAATTCATTACAAGTCCAAATAGTTGGCGTAGTATTATTTTCCAACATATCATTGATTTCTTGTTTGGATTGATCTGCTATCTTATTCTTACGGAAATAATCCTCGGCCTCATCATAAAAGATTACTGAGTTGGAAGAATTTTTCAGAAACATAGTCAGCGTCTTGAAAATTCCATTTCTGATGTTGTTGGCTTTATCTTCCTGTTCACCAAACACTCTTGGCCTATCATACTCTTCCTGGTATATGTTCTTTTTGTTATTACTGGATACAATATAACCTTCAGCACCAATCTCTTGAATTAATGTTTTAGCGAATTCAGTTTTGCCAGTACCAGCCTTACCATAGATCAAAATATTCACACCTTTGGTTTTATTTTTCAAGGCATTAATCAGTATGTTTTTGATATATTCGCTTTGTTTGATATGATTGAAGTCTTTCATTGACAATTCAGTTCTTGGTGCTTTATTGATAATTGAATCTATAAAGTCTTGTTCATCACCTTCAATGCTGAATATCAACTTTATCACTTCCTGTTTTGGAATAATATATTTTTTACAATCACGACCACATGAACTACTAACCATAATGTTGAATGTTTCAGATACAACCATTTTCTGCCATTCTTCATCACTAATGTTACAAAGTCTCATTATGGTGGACTTATTATAATTATCTTTCAAACCGTAAAAAAAGCCATTGACACTTTGTAAATATAAATATCTGGTGGCAGCAATCTCTTTTGGATCAGTCATGCCTATCAGTCTCATATATGTGTCCAAGTTCCGGCTATAAAATTCACGTTTGATGTTCTTTTTGCTTTCCAGTTTTCTAATCTGTTCACGAAAATATTCAAATAAACTTTCAAGATACTGATCAACAAAAGCCATGATTTCTTTATTATCAAAAACCATATCCCAATTCATAACAACACCCGGACCACCAAAATTACTGTAGTCATGAATAAACGGTAACTTATCAATTTGTTTTTCGGTTTCTTTTATTTTTGGACCTTTATAAACCAAACCACAATTATCAAAATCAAATTCAAACACCCTGCGAATCATTTTGGATTTGTTATACTTTAAATCAAATTCGTTTTTGGTGTCTAATTCAGATTCTAATTCACACAACTTGTATTTTAGAAATTGGGCTTTTTCAAAATCACTCATACGATCTTCAAATATAATACCACGCAACGGTTCTCCATCTTCTGTTTTGGCATTTTTCAAAGAATCAATAGCACTCAAAACACTATTATCAGCAGACACCCTCTCAAAACTAAATGGAACAATTTTACTAATTTTTTTTGTTTCATTCTGCATATTTCAATCTCCTTTTGCTTCCCAATTATGCTACTAAAAAAGGCCCAGCATAGCTAGGCCTTAATTTTCTTTAATCTAATTTTATTTTTTCTTACGAGTGTCCAGATTTCCAAGCATGGCGACATTAAATTTTGAATTTTCCAGCATATCTTTAATCTTGGCACGAATTTCATCTTTGCTCATCTTCAAAATTTCTTTTTTCTTTTCGGTAAATGTTCCATGACAGCAACGGGAATTGAACAAGTAATAGTTATAGTCCGCCACATCATCAGATTTTATTTCTTTTGATTCATATGTGTTTTTGACTCTTTCAATATCACTATCTAAAATCAAATCACCTGCCGCAACATCACTCATAACACCTTCAAAGATCTTACAGAATTTATCCACGTTTTGTTTTTCTGTACTTGCTGTGATCATTGAAACATGATTGTAATTACGCATAACACTTCTATTGTAATATGCATCAGTGTCAATATGAAAACCATAACATAAACCGTACTTTTCTCTAATTTCACGATACAAAATACTGGACAAACCATCACTCAATACATCATTCAAAAACTTTATTTCTTCAATGTTGTAACTCTGCATGTTATATCCATAGGCAATCTGGACTTGAGATGTTTTCTTTTTCTTTTTATAAACATCTTTTTTGAAGGCATCATCACAATCAAAGTAGCGATTCCCTTGATATTCTACAAAATTCCAAGCATCAGCATAATCAATTGCATTTTCTGAATTTTCTATGCAACCAAAATATTTAGCAACAATGCTTTTGATTTTACGGAATGATAACTTTGAACATACAGAAATTACCATGTTTTGTGGATTGTAGTATTTTTCAATGTATCTATTTACCTTACCCAGAGTGATTTTCTTTACGCTTTCAATAGTGCCACCAACAGGCTTCCAACCATAAAACTTATTCCACCAATTTTCTTCATTGATAGCTTCTGGGTGATCTTCGTACATAGCTAATTCTTGACATACCACATCACGTTCCATTCTGAATTCGGATAATTTGATGTCTTTATTGAATAACATATCGGAATAGATCTCAGCACACTTTTCTAAATGCTTTGGCAATACATCAAAATAAAAACGAACCTGTGTATAATTAGTCCAAGCATTAATATTTGCACCAGTGATTTCTAATTCTGTTGAGATCTGGGAAGTGGTACGTTTATTTGTGGATTTGAAGATGAGATGTTCCACTAAGTGATTTATACCATATTCACCGTCTTTTTCTAACAATGAACCAGTATTTACATTGACCTGAAAAGAATCTAAGTTATTATAGGTGTTCTTTTCATATAATAATATCAAACCATTTTTGTATTTATGGAATCTCATCTTTTTCTCCTTATTTATTATTGAATCTGCGTTCCATTTCGGCTTTGTAACAATCAGAACAAACCAAAAAACCCAACCCATGATCTGTATGAATTTCTAAACTCGTATATGTATCACCAGCAACAACAGGTTTACCACAAGCAGCACATGATATAATTGAATCCAAATCATCAATATACCCAACAGCCCCTTCTGGCAATTTATAATCATTATATGTTTTTGTTTTTGTGTCCCATTTTTTAGCGTTCATTATTAATCCTTTTTGTAACATGGTAAGGCTTTTCTGGCATACATTTGTAATTGACACTTAAGCATACCAATACCGCCTAAATATTTTTGTTTGTTTTGGTTTTCTTGAATCTTTGTTTGCATCTTATTTACCCCTTTCCATAATATAGCCAATTGTTTTTCAGCTGACGGTTCTTTCTTTTGCTTTTTCTTTTTAGTTTTTTTAGCTTCACCTTCAGCTTGTTGTTTCGCATATTTTATTTCTGCATTTACACCAGCCAAATAAGATGTTCCCAATTCTCCAGTAGCAATTTTATACAATAATCTGTTGATGGTTCTTCTAAGCTCAGTTTGATTACCATCAGCATCATACATCAGATCTAAGTTTTTATTATAGATCGTATGACAATGACGCAATTTAGCAATTTTTCTGTTCAAAGCAAACACATCTTCAGACATTAATCATTGCTCCGTGTTTTTCTCCATAATTTTGGTTCTTTGAATCCACCATAGCCACTCCACCACAAACCTTTTTCATACTTCTGTGCTTCTTCCATTGCCTTCTTAAACGGTTTGCATTCTTTTCCACCATTATACCACCAAGCATAACCTTCTGTAACCATTCTATAATTCAATGTTCCGGTATAATCCCATTCAATATTCCAATAGTATTCTTGACACATACCAAGAATTCTACCATATACATCTCTTTTAGTATATTCACAGATGATTTCTTTGTTTCTAACTGCTTCTAACAATACTTTCTTGGCATAAAATCCACAATCTGTTTCATTATCTAAACAATATTGAATCTTACCTCTATAATAACTTTCGGGAGTATCAATACAAAGCAGTCTTACCTTTTCGCCATTTATTTCAATCGTATCACCATCAAGAACTCTGGCTTTACCTTTAATGGTCATAGTCTCAGCTGCATATATTTCCGGACACCATATCAAAGTCAAAGCATATACACAAAGAGCAACAATAAAAATGGTCTGACAAATTTTAGCAATCTTATGAAACATCTTAGTCCTCCATTTATCTAGTTTTTTGATTGGTAACCATGGCTTTTTGCTTTACAGCATTCTTGTCTTGGCACTTTTGTATACTAATATTTATCAACATCGCAATCGCAACAATTCTTACTAACCAAGGAACAATATTCCAACACCGTTTTCTTTTATCTTCTTCAAAAAACATTTAGTCCTCCATATTTTTTATCATATCAATATATTCCATACTTTCTTCTAATCTTCCACGTTCTTTTTCAGCAAACTCTTTCAAATCTTTTTTCAGTTCTTTTTCAACAAAACACATAAATTCTTCAGCATTCTTTTCAATAAATTTGCCAACACAACCCGCCAAGACTTCATTCTGAGACTCGCCAATTGAACATATCGTCTCCGTCTTGCCTTCTTTCTTGTTGAAAAATGTTATATGAATTGGTTGATTTTGCATCTGGATTCTAATATTACTACCACCAATCGCATATTCATCATTTACACGAATTTCGAAGTTTTTTTTGTTTTTCTTATATGTTTTCATTAATGAGGAGAAAATTTTATAGACTTTGTGTTTTTCAGATAACGCAATTTTACTATAGGAGGTGAGCGAACTTGATGGAGTATGATAACCGCCCGGCCAGATCGTTCCAGCTATTGTATTGTCTATCCATTGACGACTTGGATCTATTGTAACATAATTAGAGGCAGCACTATTTGTTTGAACAAAACACCCACTCGTATCTGGTAGTGTTCCATTGTCAACAATTCCAACTGTATAGTTTTTCACCGATTTCTCCTTTTTTCTGGTGGCCCTGATCGGACTTGAACCGATACTCCTTGCAGAACTTGATTTTGAGTCAAGCGTGTCTACCATTCCACCACAGGGCCTTAGTCTTGGCACTCCCGAAAGGGATCGAACCTTCAACCTGCAGATTAGAAATCTGATGCTCTATCCAGTTGAGCTACGGGAGTTTGAACTAATTACTCTACAATTGTAACCTTTGTTCCAACTTTTACCAAGTCATTAATTTCCAAAATTTCATCCTTAGTCCATACAGTGATGCAACCTTGGCTATGTTCTTTTGGCAAACCTTCGATCCAGCTGTGAATACCAATAGCACTACCTGGATTACAGCCCAATTCTTTTGCTCTCTTTTTATCTTTGGCATTTGGATAATCTAACGCCAAGAATTTATGATACTTAGAATTGCGTTTTTCTGTAATATGATATGTGCCTTCTGGAGTCTTCATATCACCTTCACATTGTTTCGGGCCTTCATCAATACCTAATCTAACTTTATAGGTTTTGACTACACATCCCATGGTATCATACAAAGTCATCATCTTTTCTGATTTTTCGATCAATATTTCATCAACCACACCAGTACAATATGGAGTAGCATTAGAAGTACTCAAGCCAGCAATAAAGAATATCGCCGCCCAGAAAATCAACAACAATGTTATTTTTATTTTATTTGTCATTTTTTGTCCTTTTGGTTTGTATACTTATATTATACCAAATTTAATTATCATTACCACCAAAAAGATTCATAATTTTCGGCAAAAAGTTTTAGTCCTTCTCTACGAAGTTTATATACAAAATCGTCTGAACAAAGTGGAAAACCAGGTCTGTATCTTCTCCAAGTTCCAACAGAGTCCCAAATAGCTTTTCTTTCTTTTTCTGTTTTGGCCTTGTTGATTTTTTTATTTGTCTTATCTACTAATGGTTGCCACTTCTTATTCCATTTTTCCCAGTCTTTGTCTTCTAATTCCATATCATCAAAAGCAGCCTGAACCTTATCTAAAATATCTGCCCAATGCTTTTTTGCTCTTTCCCAACATCTTTTGCTTTCACGTTTATCTTCTGGTCTATGCCATCTACTATTCCAAGCATAACCTTTAGCAATAGACTTTTGATGTTCTTCTTCCAACAACCAACCAGGGAGGCTACCAGAATCACGAGCTATTTCATTGAACATTCTAAATCTTGGTGCAATCAGCTTAGTTAATGAATAATCAAGACTCCAAGTACAAGTCTCATCAAAGCCTTTTGTTCGTCTATCCCACCAAGTACGCCAGAAAAACTTTGTAAAGATAGTACGTCCATTATATGTAGGAATCAATCTACGGATACCACGATAATAAACATGATGCACAATATTATCCCAAAACTCAGACAATTTCTTCTTGATCACTTTTTACTCCTTTTAGCACCTTTCCATTTTGCCAATCATAAATGTATTCAGTGTACCCTTTCGCAAGTCCACCTTTCTTTTTATGATTACTTATACGAATAAAACTACCATCCCCTGTATCAACATAACTAGAAATCAAAATAGGCTCTTCACATTCAATCTTTAGCATCTTGCCTTTGTATAAATGTTGTTGACCTTTTTTCCACCAATGCGTTTCAACCCTGGCAAATGGTATGTCAGTCTTGTCCAGTATGTCTTTTACTACTGAATCATGCATCGATAAATATTTCTGTACGTTTATTCTCATAGTTTATATTATAACACATTTAATAATTTTTACCAGATCTTTTTACAACTGAATCCAAAAAACATAAGGCATTATAATTACCGTATTTTTTTATGCGCTTCTCAATTCTTTCACACATAACTGGAGCCGTAAAAGAGTTCACCCCGCCCATAATTATTGTATTACCTATGATGCTTTTTGAGTCTTTGGCATACTCTGGACACTGAATTCCAAACATTATTTCATCATCACTCAAATAAGAGTTTAAACATATCCACAGGTCTTCACCACCGAATTTTGTTTTTCTGTAGGTGCAAGTAAGAGCTGGATGGTGTTCTTTGAGCCATTCTTTGATATAAGCTCTCCGCCATTCCATCATTTCTATCCCGGTATCAAAATTAGGTTCTTTCCTGCTCATCTTAACAATTCCCTCATCATTTCAAATTCTTCAGGATTAGACGCTTTCCAAATACAAAAATGTTCGTCTTTATATCTAAACATCTTCATCAACTTAGATAACATTTCTCTTTCATCACCATAAAAATTATCACGTTTCTCGGTTAATGTATATGGAAACTTTATCAACCATTCACCAGATCTACTTCTTTTGATCTCACATAATTGATAAAAGTTTTTACTAAAAACAGGCTTGCCATCTGGACGAATATGAGCAGCATACTCATTATTTCCAAATGCCTTCCATAAACATTTCATGCGTTCAGCAACTTTATCCATCTTACGACAATATGCTTCTAGGCTTTTCTTGCTGACCTCATTCCCGTCAAACCATAATGTGAAATACTGAGCAAAACCAAATATAGGATTCATACGACATCTTACATCTGGAAAAACCACGTAACACTTCATTTCTGATCCAACATTGGCATACCCAGAAAAAGGCATTCCATATCTATCACTCAAATAAGTCAAAACTTTGTGAGAATTACGAGTCTTGGCGATATTATTCTTGGATGCTTCTAATAATTGTGAGTATGGATTGGCAAAAGAAACATTACAAAACAGTGATAAAACTCTCTTTTTTCGTTCTTCAATATCTTCTTTCTTTGTAAATGTTTCGTATTTTTTTCCAACCTGTCTGGTCAACATTCTACCAGCTGTCAGTTCCTTATCAGCCACCATAGCAGAAATAAAATAATCATCTTCACAAGCAAAAATCAAGTCCTCACCGAGATCCTTGTTTACTTCTTCTATGACATCAAAAATGTTTACTGTCTTCTTCACCACGATAACTCATCTCCACAAACCAATTCACACATACTACAAAAGTCTTCAATCTCATCAGCCTTAATGATAAATGTAAAACTATCTTCGTCTTCAGTGCTGTTTTTCCATAACGTTCTCATCTTTTCAAAAACTGGGCAAGATAATGCGTCTGGATTGGCTTTTTGAGCAGCATATGATGTTGTAGTACTTCCCCCACCACCTCCAGCATACCCAATAGTAATATACTTTGGAAATGATATGGTAGTTAGACTGGCACAGTTTTGAAACATATTCGAATAATTTGGCTTAGCCTTCTTAATCATAAAATGAATAACCCCATCCTGCTCGGCCAATTCCCCTTCATACCCCACATTATTCACAAAAAGTTTATAAAGTCTGTGATTCGGGTCTTTTGTAAATTGTTCTTTTTCCCTGTTATATGCTTCCCAGAACTTTTCTTCCGAAGGCCCAATTATCAGCTTCTTGTCATACCCATATTTATCCAAAAACGAATACTTTGGATGTAATGCTGTGTCTTCATAAAGTTGGGCTAAATTGAAAAGACTAGCAAACTCATCACCACGATCCGATTCAGCGAATATTTTTGCCTTGATCTTGACTATGTTACGACTAATCTTCTCATTACGTTTATCCAAGAAGACGAAAATCGACAGGCATAATACGAACACAGGAATAAAGATGTACCAAATAAACATCAAAATTCTATCCCCCCTTCGCCCTTCAAAAGATCTATCATAGTTGATATTTCTTCATATGATCCGTTAATAATTAGATTTTCAATCGTGCTAGAGAAAAATCCTTGTTCATGTTCAATCTGACCAAGCTTTTCAACCCATTCCTTATTGTTGCTCTTCCAAAGTCCCCAATTCTCCAATTTCACCCTATAAGTCCCATCATCATTTCTGTATATGGTTCTTCTACAAACAATATTGACATCAGAAAACAACTTGGAAACTTTCAATATATCCAATTCTTTATTTAGACGATCAAAAAATTCCTTGGCCATATCCTCAATATAGTTTTCTTCTTCGTCACATATTATACAGGCATCTTCAATCCATGAAACGTTTTCTAGCATACTAGCAGGATTATTTGAAGTCTCATCTAACTTGGCGCCAATAGACTCATCCCCAATTTCTCCGTTGACATTGAAAATTAGTGGACATATACCCGCAAGTTCTCCGTAGTCATTGATGTACTCGCCAAATAAACGATTGGCAGACTCTTTCTTTGCCTTCAATCCACATAAATACTCAAAAACATTCCCATATCTTTTCAATCCTGGAGAGAAAAATAACTGAACATCGATATCTCTTATAAAACTATCAACCCACTCGTCACAGAATTTCCGATAACGCTTTTCATAGGTCAGCCCACCATTCTTCAATAACTTACCATAACTGTCTCCCCAAAGAGCCTCGTTATACCAAGGAATGTCACTTATACCAATACGGTAATCATCATAGGAAGCACCACCGAATTGGCCAGAAAAAAGAACATAATCTTTACCCTCGGGGATCTCTTCAAACACCCTGAGCTTCAATAAATCAAGAACTTTTTCATATATCTTCATGCGTTACTCTCCGTTGTCCCTTCTATTATACCACTTTTAATTCCTATGACAACTTATTTTCTAACCAAGTGGATAAAAATTGAAAATCCGAATGTCCAGAATTATACTCAATCACTAAATACTCCCCCGTGCCATTGTTTTTCCTTTCTACTAACTCAGGATTCGTTACATACTTTGCATACCATCCATCAGGCTTTCTCGTCATCTCTAAAAAAATATTGCACCTTTTATCATAATTAGGACTCTGAATGGTATATATGACTTCACCCAACTTACCAATCCTTATATCTAAAATCTCACGAACAGTTACAAGCCCCATCTCAACATCTCCTCAACCAAACTATCTATGCTTTGCTGCTTGCCTTCCGTGTTTATTACAAATTCATGATCAGACCCAACTAAATCATTACGCTGCGGAAGACTACCAACAGATTCCCAAGTATCATGACCACTTTCTTCATCATATGGCTCAAAATACATTAATCTGTCCCCCGTGATCCCCATTACAAATAAATTATGATCATGCAGTAACTCACATTTATACCACAGGACATTATCTAACTTGGCCTCAACACATTCTAACGGTCTAAAAACTAAATGGTAATGTATCATATCAATAATCTCTAAGCCAATTCTTTTTTCAACGCATCAACATGATTTTTTGACTTTTCGTTTGCTCTTTGTTCTATCGTTGTTATTTTAGGGGTGCCCATATATGCTTTTCGCCGCCAACAAGAACATCATTATCAAACCTGCCAACGCACAACCAAACGCACCGTCAAAATCACCGCCACGCTTTTTTTCTACAATAACCATAAAAATCACACAAACTATAAATCCAATAAGTAGTTTCATTTTACTTCCTTTTGTTCTATGGCTGTTATTTGTATTTTTAGGTTTATATCTTATGGCAGTCTTTCCACATAATAAAACCTATTATTTCTACAAATGTTTCTATACACGCAAAAGTCATACAAATATGGATAAAAGTTTCATTAGGTGTATAATTCCACATCCATACCAAGAATTTCATAAGTAGTGTTATTATCATTATTTATCCTTTCTGTTCTAGTGCTGTTATTTTATTTACGGCTTCATCCATACCTGTCGCAAGCATTTCAAAACCCGCAATTCTCGCCAGTGTTCTGCCAGCATCTAACGCATCAACAGCGATCCCCAATGCCTTGTGTGTGCGGATAAGTTCTGAAAATAATTTACTGTCGCCAAATAAGTTGCATTTAGAACAATATACTGTGCTTGTTCCATCTTTATATTTAGCAAAAGTTTTTAATTTCCGCTGACAGAATGGACATTTCATATCACTCATATTTATTCTCCATATGTCGCTTTTACAAACTTAATGATTGCCCAACCAACAAGACATGTCAAAATTACAAACCCTAATTTCATCACTTATCCTTTCGTTCTCTTTTGTTTCGTGCATATTCATTTATAACACCCAAAAAATAGCCAACCAGAAAAAAACCAATCAACCAATATTCCATTTTTATTCCTTTTGTTCTAGTGCTTCATTTACAATTTCTGCGATAATAAGACCATCGTGATAATCTGGCAGATGCATATTTCCGTAACCCCAACCAAAACCATCAACAACCTTTTTAATTCTTTCCAATGCCTTGCGTGTACGGCCTAAATCGGTTTCAAGTGCAAGAATATATGACGATAAATCTTTTGCATAACACCATTTTTCAACTTTGTCCGCACCAAATATACCATACTGATTATGTTGTGGTTCGTAATAACTTGAATATAAATAGCCGTCAACATAAAACGCTACATCTTCATACGGTTTTGGTGTTTCATCTACTGTATGCCAAATATTACTCATTTTACGTCCTTTTGTTCTGGTGTTATTATTTCGGCTATTCTTTTTCGAGCACTTCTTATTGTTTCAAAAACCAACCGCATATCTGGAAATACTTTATCAAGGTTTGTTACTATTATAGCCAAATCAGTATCGGTCATTTCCAATGCCTTGCTTGTGCGTTGTTTTTCTTCCTTAAGTTTTACAAGTTCTTGCCAGAGTTTTATGTCACTATTCCCTATACCACATTTACGGCAATTAGCACCCAAAACTATGCTTGTTCCTGCGTCTGGGTCAACTTCGCCATATTTTTGTAGCATTTCCCCACATATAGGGCATTTTATAGGACATTTCATATCAATCATCGTTGTTCTCCGTTCATTTCAATAACTCTTGGCTAATCAAATCTTTATCATAGGCCATCACCATAAGATGCTGATCCATCCCAGTACCAATGCCTAACAATATATAATCATTAACCTTTCTAAATTCTTTATCAAGCCCTAAATAAGTCTGACGATTTCCAACTCCACTTATCTTATACAAAAATCCCTTCACGTTAGCTAATTTCCATTTACCATAGTTTTCATTGAACATAAAGTCATAACCACAATAACAACCTAACTGAACATCCATCCCACACTCTAATATGGCCTTATTACAACTTCTATCAATTGCCAAACATTTCACCAATACATATCTCATAATACCAGTCCTAATGTGTTTTCCAATTCTTCAAAACTACTCACGTAAAGCTTATTTCTGTTGTTAAATAATACCGCCAACCTTGGATCAATATCACTCAACGGAAATTCAACACTGTGCTCAAACTTTATACAGTATTTGCCAGTCCCCGGATCTTTGTATAACTTGAAATAACGACTGTAAAGAATTGAAGGAAGCTTTTTACAAAATAATTCCCCAATCTTCCATAATTCGTCATCTATCTTGTTCAACTCACGAATCTTGTCTTCTAATGTGTCCTTACCCCAAACACTAGGACTGTGACTCAATAAATAGTCCACTAAAGACTTATTATACTTCAAATCTAAATACTTACTCCCTATTTGCCCGTCTCTAGAATACCGATCAAATTCAATATACCCACGACCCTTTTCTACCAATTTCTTGTATTCTTCTGACCCACCAATCTCATACATCTTGTCAATAACTGGCTTCCAATCCTGTAACGTGTATCCTAATTGGTATAACTCTCCTTGAACTATCTTACCACGTTCTACCCTAAACATAACACCAAAAACTTCAAACGTGGCACCCTCATTATCACCTATATTCATGCAGCCAGTCATTAATCCAAACCTGTGACTGACATCTATCCATCCACGTCTCTCATTAACTAAGGCCTGCATGTCCGCTTTCCATAAATCAGACCCTAAGTATTCCCCAATCCGTTCAACTAACCCCTTGAAACTCATGACAATAACCCCTCTAATATCGCATCCTCGTCTTTTATGTTCCTTCTCAATTCGTCTATGTTTATGAATCTACCTAATTTTTCTACGAATTCCTTGTCCGTGTAAAGCTTCTTCGTGTAAAACATCTCCCATAAACTACAGATCTCAGCATTGTTTACTTCTTTACCAATCCCCGCAACACAAACATCCATACCAAAAGCATACCAATATATCCCATCTGAGCTGTATAATTTACGATATTCCTTCACACCCCGTCTTTGATCTTCACTAATATATTTCCAATGACGACCAATAGCATCAGGACAACCACCACTGCACGATATAACTAATCCAGTCTCGTTTATAAACATACTATCCCTCCATAAATAATAACCCAAATAACGTCTCCATGTATTCAGCCCCCTCATAGTCCATAATGTAATCCGGATATCTCTTCTTGGATGGAATCTTTTGACACATGTTGACTAAAGCTCGTTCTTGATTGCTCAAACCACCCCTAGTCCATTCGTTACCCTTTAATGTGAGCTTCTTGTTTTTTATGCTAAAGTTTTTCCACCAACCAATGTGAATGTCGTTGGATTTGAATAACTTCTCTATCCTCAACCATTCTTCATAGTCTCTGGCAGCTTCTTCACCCCCGTCTAAAATCTTCTGAATGATCTTACGTAAACGATTAGGCTCAAAGTACTTGCAGTTAGTCCTATTACGATACCCAAACAAACAGTCGTGATTAAAGTCTTCAAATAATAACTTCAAGCAAAAGCCCTTGTTCTCAATACCACACTGAATCTCTTTGATGAAATACCGTCTAAACAAAAACTTATTATCTTCAATTACCTTACTCAACTCATTATAGGTGTTAATGGCATCTTGGGCAGCTTCAACCTTCTTCTTGATACGTTCATTGAGTCTTATATGACGTATAACATCCCCCTCAGTCCAGTCCTTGACACTCCGAAGCTCTACGTCACCAAATGCAATCAACTTCCCATAGTATACATAAATAAGCCGAGCAGGTAAGTCATATACCCAGCCTAAATCACAACACGTAGGACAACTTCTGCTGGTAAAATTCTGAGTAACATCCGTCATAACTATTTACTGCTTTTTTCTTGCTATTTCCCAGTATAAGTCATAGTCCCGTCTAGATGCACTACTGGCCCAAACGAGATTCACATATAAAGATGGTATATTACTGCAGTCCAATACCCAGTCATTTATACCCCAATATAACATAATAGAAGAATCACCGTAATCAATAACTTCATACATCTCACGGATCAAACTCCCCTTACTGTAACATAACGTGAATAACTCCCCAAAATCCCCGTCAATCACTTTCACAGACTCCCCAAATACAGTAAGCTCAATTCTCCGATCCAATCTCAAGTCAATGTCAATAACCCCAGGAAGAAACTTTACATCCCGTCCAACCAATAACTTTTTCAAATCGTTTATAAATCTAGTTACCATATACATACTATAGCACATTTTAATTCTTCGGTCAAGGACTATCCGGGTCAGAAGAAAGACTTAGATGATCGAATTAGGGACTCTGAAGACTGGACTAGAATTGTTGGACTTGCTCTGGCCTGAACTAGAGACTCATTTGGACTGGACTTTGTGTTGCACTGTTGGGCGGGGTCGGGGGTATTCCAAAAGCCCATAAAGGCGTTTTTTCTAGTATATACTAACTTTTTGCTGGTTTTTTTCTGTGTTTATGCTTTAATGGATAGCGTCAAGAGACAAGACCTTGACCAATTCGCAAGCCCGCCCGCCCGCTAGCAATAGCAGACAAGCCCACACTTGACAAAAGCGTTTTTTGTCAAGAAAGTTTTTCATAAGGGCTGGCAAGTTAGTATATACTAACTTTCTTATTGTGATTTTCTATGATTGTAGTATATTGTGATTGTCAAGAGATAAGAACTTGACCTTTACAGATAGATTTACAGATAACAGACAATAACAATTTATTACAGATTGTTATTACCTGCTATTTTTCGTGGCAGGGTGCTTAAGAGAGAACAGAGAACAGGGGGGTCAAAATGAGCACACTATTGAAACATATTGCCAAGTTTTTAGTATTTACTGGACTTGTAATTTTCACATATACCGCAATAAAACAACCGTTGCCAGATTTTCAGGTTTTGAAACTGGTATTCTGGGGTCTATTGCTATTCGGTCTATATGTGGGTATTACGGACATCCATTAGCGGTGCTAGTAGCCCTACGGGGTGCTATGTGCGGTGCTAGTGGGAAGTATATACTAGGGCTAGGGCATATAAGTACATACTAGCGGCGCTCGTAGGGGTGCCGGTAGGAAAGCAAACGACACTTGCGGAAAGCGAGCGTCATAAATCAACAAAAAGGGAATAAAAAATGGTAAACACGAATTTGAGCAAAAAACAAAAAATTAAAATTGACAAGTTTGCGGAAATCAAGAAACAATACGACATCTTGGCGAGAGTGGTTGAAAAAGAAAAGGAAGCGTTGCGAGCCGAACTTGGTATTGGGGTATTCGTGACTGATAACAATGTGTTGTGCTTTGCTGAACAAGAACGCCGCACGACACAATGGAAAAAGATAGCCGAGGAAAACATTGAACCTGACTTGTTGAACGAACTTGTACCGAACAACACTACTACGACACAGTTTGTAATATGCCGAGTGACAGAAACAGGTACGAGCGGCGCTAATGAATAATCAAAAGGAGTTAGAAATGAGCAATCCAGTTTATATCATACTTGACACTGAAACGACTGGTTTGAACACGAACATTGCTGGCATCATATCATTTTCATATATCATTACTGACTTGGTAAACGAGATTGAACGTGGAACTATTGAAATGAACCCGTTTGAAAGTGAAGTTGATATAGCAAATGCGGCTGAAGCAATGAAGGTTAATGGT
>JAEEGL017210469.1_pt1 | contig 22690 bp, 19 predicted proteins | sample 9134231 | NCBI WGS metagenome assembly JAEEGL01 (sample SAMN16246548, study PRJNA631951) | gut metagenome | biome: gut microbiome; feature: rumen; material: fiber-attached | host: Bos | place: Iran: Karaj | collected 2018-10 | reverse complement strand
TTCTTTTGGAAACAGGCCATTTCTGGTAGATCATATCCAGCATCACCGAAAACAGCCGCCGAACCTTTGAATGCGTTTTTTTCCCGGAGGTGATCAGATATGCCTCCCGGCTGCGCACAACGCTCTTCTGCCCTAAATTTCCTCCCGCAAAAAGGTCGGCAAGCAGATCGTCCCCTGTATCTGCATCTGCGTCATCGATCCAGTTTTTTTTCCGTGCCCCCAACCTGCGCACGCAGAGATCGGTAAGGCAGCAGGCAAAGCGCCACAACCCGATTTCGCGCAGCGGCTGCGAAAACTCATTTATGAACATATCCTCGGGTACGGTATCGGAAAATACCGCCCAGTCGCAGAGGTGCCGCAAACCTACGCCGCTGTATGTGAGGTGGTGGGCCATATGCAGCAGCAATATCAGTCCGTGGTGAAAAACACACGGAAGACGCATATCGCCGAAGGGCGTGTGTCGTACGACAGAACGTGTAAGCAGATCTTTAAAATACATTCTGCAGCGGTCGCCTTTTTTGCCGTCCGGTACGCCGGGAATTGCGAAATGCAACTCGTACCGAACGCCGTCTTTCAAGAATATATGATGGAACCGGTGGCTTGTTTTTTCCACCGTAAAGCCCTCGTGCAGCAGGATCTTTTCCGTACGCTGCACATCGCTTTTGTCCACGTAAAAATCCACGTCGCCCAACTGACGCAGTTCCGGTTCGGGATACCATACGGCACTCGCGTGACCCTTGATAAGTACGTGCCGTATGTTTGCCCGTTCCAGAAGACCGCTGATATATGCATGGGCGTTGGCCATACGCACGTTTTTGGATAACCCCCGGCGTACGGAATAACGGATCTCCTGCAGCAGTTCGGGCGGAAAGGCGTCCGCCTGCGCATTTTTCAATGCGATAAGGTAAACAGCCTGCAGATTTGCCTCCGTCCACAACTCCTCAGGCGTACCCGTCCGCGCAGGTTTCTCAACACCGAACAGCGTATGGCCCAAAAGTCCAAGCAGCATTTTTTGTGTCTCTGTAAGCTTCAGCATAAAACTGTTTATTTCAGTTCCAGTTGTTCACGCACGTAAGGCAGCGTGAGCAGCTTCGCGGTGACCTCCTCCACACCGAGGCGTACCGTATTATCGCTGGTGAATTCAGTAAGCGTATTACGCTTTGCGTCGCCGTTGGTAAAATAGTTATCGTAGTTCAGCGTGCGGTTGTCCGCAGGGACGCGGTAGAAGTTGCCAAGGTCCTCCGCTCGCACGCATTCTTCGTTCGTAAGCAGCGTTTCCGCCATTTTTTCGCCGTGCCGGATGCCGATAATACGAATCCGGTCCTCGCTTGCCCCAAACAGGCTGCAAACTGCCTTTGCCAAAGTCATGATCGTGCAGGCAGGCGCCTTCTGTACCATGATATCGCCGGAGTGTCCCTCGCGGAAGGCAAAATCCACCAGTTCCACGGCCTCCTCAAGGCTCATCAGAAAACGCGTCATATCCGGATTCGTTACGGTGATCGGCTTGCCGGTTTTGATCTGGTCTATCCACAGCGGAACAACGGAACCGCGGCTGCACAGAACGTTGCCGTAGCGGGTGCAGCATATTTTTGTAACCGCCTCCGGCACGGTGCGCGATTTTGCTGTGGCTACCCGTTCCGCCAGCGCCTTGGTAACACCCATGGCGTTGATGGGGTAGGCGGCTTTATCGGTGGAAAGGCAGATCACGGAGCGCACCTTTTCGTCTATGGCGGCGGTAAGCACGTTATCGAGGCCTATCACGTTTGTTTTAAGCGCTTCCATGGGAAAGAACTCGCACGAGGGCACCTGCTTGAGCGCCGCCGCGTGAAAAATATAATCCACGCCGTGCATCACGCCGCGCACAGAGGCGGGATCGCGCACGTCGCCTATAAAAAACTGAAGCTTGCCGGCGTATTCCGGCAGCTGTACCTGAAACGCGTGGCGCATATCGTCCTGTTTTTTTTCATCGCGTGAAAATATGCGGATCTCGCCCACGTCCGTGGTTAAAATACGGTTTAATACCGCATTGCCGAACGAGCCCGTTCCGCCTACGATCAATAATGTTTTACCGGTATATGCTCCCATGCCGTTACCTCCGATTGAAAAGTTTTGCTTTTATGCGTTCCCAGCGTTCGTCGCCGAACACCTTTCGAAAAAAACCGCCGAACAGTTTTCGTCTTTTCAGTTTTTTCAGCCGTTTTTGCTTATGCTTCCAGCTTTCAAGCAGCTTTTGTTTTGTATCGTCGCTGAACCAGGAAGCGTCAAAATGATGGATGGAATAAGTGTTTTTCGTTTTGCGCACAACCCCGTCATCAAACGATTTGGGGCAAAAGTATTCCGGCGGAAAAACGGTTATGCCTTCAAGCCGCTGCAGCGTGCCGTCCGGCAAAAGCCCGCATTTCTTTACGAGCGTATCGGTATTCAGCCGCGGCGAGGGGGTGAGGTCCGGCGTGCCGTCCTCCCGCAGAAAACTGATGCCGTCGTAGCTGTCCATCAGCGTTTTCAGAACCGGGTTCCCGGCCTCGGCGCCGAAGCCTAATCCGAATGCGACCTGATCGGCATCCTGAAATCCGGCGAATCCGTCCAGCGCCAACAGCGGATCAAAAGATCTTACGAGCTCCACATCCGTATCCATATAGATGCCGCCGTATGTATAAACGATATCCAGCCGCGCGTAATCCGGCACGAAGCCCCATTTTTTCGCTTCGAACGCCTCACGCATATACGGGATCTTCGTAAAATCATAGTTGGATTCGTTCCATTCCACGATCTCGTAATCCGGGCAGTATTTTTTCCAGCTTTTTATGCATTTTTTGGCGCTTTCAGGCAGCGGATTTCCGCCGATCCAGCAGTAGTGTATTTTTTTCGGGATCATAACAACCCTCCGGACTGTTTATACGATATAGCGATTGATAAACGGGATCTTCTTCAGAATAAATGCGATCAGGAAAGAAACCAGAAATACAGCGACTGCATAAATCGGGATGGAGATGACCAGCGGTATGGTATATAGCTCAAAATGAATGAATTTAGGCACAAGCCTTAAAACAAGCAGATGCACAAGGAAAATGCCGAAGCTGCAAACAGCGGCGGTTTGGATCAGCTTTGAGAACATACCGTTTTTATTCTGCGGCGTGTGGTATTTGATGAAAACAAACAGCGCGGCAGACTCCAGCATTACGCCGAGCGCCATGTTATTATAGAAAGACATATCCAGCGCGCCGGTTCTTTTTGAAAACAGGTATGTAAAAACAACCGTCGCCACGGCGCCCGCAGCCCCAAGCGCGTAAATCACGCCGCGCTCCTTTTTCCCGGATTCCCGTTGATGCAGAAAATGGCCCAACACAAAGTATCCGACGTAGCCTGCCACCATGTTCACGTTTGCAGCATCTTCTATCACTTCGATCCAATGGGGAAAATACGATTTGAAGTAGGAAACGCCTGCTTCCGCGGTTGTAAGAAGCACCGTGAATAAAAACCACAATACAAGAAAATACTCCGTGAGTTTTTGCGATTCGGTCACCTTGCGCAGCAACGGAATCACAAGGTACAGTCCCGCGATCATATATAAAAACCAAAGATGCTCGTGCCCCGCAATAAAGTTGAATGCAACTTCGCGCAGACGGATGCCCTCCAAACGGTCAACCAAAGAATAGATTGCGGACCAGAAAACGAAGGCGACGGCAATGCGCAAAATGTTTTTCTTCAGCAGTTCCGTCAGGGTGACATCCCTTTCCGGATTCAGGAACAGCGCCCCGCTGATCATTACAAATACGGGAACGGCAATATGCGCGATGCCGTTGTAAATATTCAGGATCATCCAGCTTTTGGTTTCCAGCGAGAGAATGTTAAACCATTGTGAAGTGAGATGAAGCATGATCACGGCAAAGCATGCCGAAATGCGCAGCACGTCAAAATACAGTATTCGTTTGTTGTTCGTTTCGGTTGACATAAGTTAGCCCTCCCTCGTTTGCGTTCTGCAAATATACAGTTTTTTCTTTATCCGGTGCAAGAACGGATGCGCCGCCTTGAACAGTTTCCGGTCCTCTGCGGCTGTAAAACAGCCGGTATGCATATATTTTTTATGGACACGTACAGCCTTGCGTATCACGCCGTGCGAAAGCTTTTTATTGTTCAGCTCCGTTTTAACGCGCCGCGCCAGCCAAACGGCGCTCTCCACGTAGTGTTTTGCCAATATCTTCTGCAGTTCCCGGAAACCGTTTTGTTCGTAGAAGCATAACTGTTCTTCTATCGCCCAAAGATAATCAAGTTTCTTTTCGGAAAAAGAAGCGTTCATTGTGCCCGTTGGATTTTCTCTGTAAAAATAAAGAGGAGGAGATACCAGAGCAACGGTTTCAGCTTCTAAAAGCCATTTACAGGAAACAGCGTTATCTTCCATAATATGTCCCTCGGAAAGAGGATACTTCTGATAAACACTTTTTTTTATCAGGCAGGGAAACAAAGTCCAGTAAAGCGTATCGTTTTTTGTAAATAATCCCAATAAGGATTCTTCGTTAATGCTGTAAAGCGAAACCTCCGGATGTTTTGGCAGAAAAAAATCCGCCGGAAGCTCAATTCCTTTGATCCGTGCCGATATCGCCGCATTTACCGCGTTTTCATAATACGCTGTTCTTAGAGCCTGCAGAAAATCCGGGTGCACAATATCATCTGCATCAACAAAGCAAAGCAGGTCGCTTTTTGAATACTCCACTCCTCTGTTTCTTGCGGCTGATTGCCCTTTGTTTTGTTGATGAAGGACAGAGATGCGGGAATCCCTTTTCGCAAATGAATCGCATATTTCACCGGATGAATCCGAAGAGCCATCATCTATTAATATAAGCTCGTAATCAGCATAAGACTGTTGAAGAATACTTTCCAGGCATTGGGCAAGATAAGCTTCAGCATTATAAACCGGAACAATGATTGAAATTTCAGACATAATAGACCCTCCGCAAATAACACAACAACATAATTATTTGCGATTTAACAGCTGACGCATTTTGATCGTTCCAAAATCACAAACGCCCCACCATGAATGATGCCATTTTAAATTACGCAGTTCTTTGTTTTCCAGAATACGAAAATGCACGATCCGATCTATGGATTCATACAAATACTCTTCCCCACTCAGATTATAACCGCACAGTTCCAATTTCAGCTTGAACTTTCCGGGAGAGAGCGTAGAAGTATTACAGCTTCCTTCAAACAAATTCTCTCCGGCAGATAAAGATAACGCAGAAGGAGAAGTATCTGCCATTCCAATTAAAGAATCGTCTTTATCATAAAAGATGATACGCAAAAACATTGACTCGCTTGGCTCAGAAGCATAGATTTGAAGGAAAAAGGAAAGGTTTTTTCCCTGCAGAATATCATATCCGCCTTTTTCAACAAATTGAAATGATTGAATTGAAAAACGGTCGTCATCAACCGGTCTGTTCTTTTGTTCCGCTTTAATAGGCCAGTATTCCTTATATACTTCCTCTCCGGCCTTAGGCATGTAAATCTCAATTGCCTGTTCCGGATCGCCGTCGAAAATCACCTTGCCGTGGTCCAGTACGATGCAGCGGCTGCAAAGCTGGCGGATGGTGCGCATATTGTGGCTCACATATAATATAGTCCGTCCTTCTTCCTCGGCGACACGACGCATACGGTCAATGCATTTTTTCTGAAATGCCATATCGCCCACGGCAAGCACTTCGTCCATGATCATGATCTCACTGTCCAGATGCGAAGCCACGGCGAAACCGAGCTTTACGTGCATACCGCTGGAGTACCGTTTTACAGGCGTATCTATAAACTGTCCCACCTCTGAAAACTCCACGATATCATCGAATTTTTTGCTGATCTCCGCTCTGGATAACCCGAGAATGGCGCCGTTAAGATAAACGTTTTCACGTCCGGTAAGCTCCCCGTGGAAGCCCGTGCCCACCTCCAGCATACTGGTGATTCGTCCGTTCATGCATATTTCGCCTTCGGTGGGGGCCGTAACACGGCAGATGAGCTTGAGCAGCGTGGATTTGCCCGCGCCGTTGTGCCCCAGAATGCCCACGCGTTCGCCTTTTTTTATTTCAAACGAAACGTCGTCCAGCGCCAGAAAGCGCTCGTTTTTTTCATGCGTCTTCTGCCCGATCTTTACGTTGGGGTCTTCCCTGCCGCGCAAGCGCGCCAGCTTGGACTGCAGTTCCTTCCGCAGCGTGGCGCCGCCGATGGCGCCCAACCGGTATTCTTTAGAAACATGTGATACTCTGATTGCGATATCGTCCATATTGATTTCCTCTTCTGCTCTGCGTCTGTCTTGTTAAACCGTATCCATAAAGGTGCGCTCTACCCTGCTGAACATACGTATGCCTACAACAGCAACTACGATCGTAGTAAAAACGCTTATGCCGTAATACAGCCAGTCGATTTCGCCCGTACCGATAAAAGCGTAACGGAACACATTTATAATGGGCGTTACGGGATTCAGCATATACACATAATAAACCGGATGCTTTTCAAACAGAGAACGGCGCCTGAACATATCGTAGGCGATCGGGGAGGAATACTGCCAGAGCGAAACAAAGAAGCCCACTGCCATACTGAGGTCCCTGTATTTTGTGGTCAGCGACGAAATCATGATTCCCAGCCCCGTGCCGAGCACCGCCGTCTGGATAAGCAGTACCGGCAGCATAAGAATATACAGATTTGGGTGGACTCTTTGCCCCACCGCAAGATAATAGATAAGGAAGATAAGCATAAAAGCAAACTGAATGGCAAAGGTGATATACTGCGAGATTGCCGTGGAGATCGGCATAACGAGGCGCGGAAAATACACCTTGCCCATAATGCCCGCGTTCGCCACAAAGGTGGTGGCGTTCTGCGTCAGGCAGTTGGCAAACAGCCCCCATATCACCATTCCGCTGAGGTAGAAAATAAAATCGGGGACGCCATCCGCGCCGAGTCCGGCGATGCGGCCGAAAATCAGCGAAAAAACGATCGTTGTAAAAAACGGCTGTATGATTGCCCATGCGGGGCCGAGTACGGTTTGTTTGTACTTGGAAACAAAGTTCCGCCGCACCCATAACAGAATAAGGTCGCGGCTTTTTTTCAGGCCCTTCCAATCCACACGGATCTTTTTTTGGTCCGCGCGGACTACCACGTCCCAATGCTGTACTTCCATATTATCATCCTGTCCTTTCCGAGTTGTCAGAAATACTTCTCGCGGGAACGCCCGTCAGTACCGTTCCGGGGTTTTCGCTGTAACGCGTTACCAAAGCGCCCGCGCCGATCATACAACGGTCCGCGATATTGATTTATTTTTATGATGATCGCGCCGGCGCCGACGGCCAAGCCGCTGCGACGGCAGGCGTGTTATCCTTTTTGCCCGTTGCCTTTGTTACCGATGATACTGTGGCTGTGAAGGATGCGGTTGAAGCTGAGCGTACCGTTTTATACCATACCGTTTATGGAAAGCAAACCGCATTTTTATCCGTTTTTTATCCTTTGCCGTGATAAAGCGCTCATTTTTCAGCCCAAAGGCTTTTCAGTTCGTTTTCGGTCATGGTTTTTTTCTCTTTTTGCCAGAAAGCATGGCTTTAAGCATGCGCGCATATCCGTCCGGATACAGTGTTAAAACACAGCGCAGTCGGTTTTTCAATGATTTGTTGGCGGCTATGCCATAGAATACGATGCTGTACCAGCGCTCGTGAAACAGGCGCTTCATGATTTTCTGATCATAAAGGTTGTATTTTTTATTCCGCCTCAAAAGCAGGTCCATCCATTGCTTATAACGGATATCGTAAGGCTTTCTGCCTGCCAGCAAACGCAGGTTCAGCCGGAATGTATCTTCCGTTAATTCCGTATGCAAACGGGTAAACAGTTTTTTCTGCGTATTATATGCGCACCGTTCCATCTCTGCGGCGTGTTTTACCGTGATCCGCTCCCCGTTTTGCACGCCTCTGTATTTCAGTACCGTCTGTTCAAGGATCCCGGCGGCGCCGCAGTCTGCGCAGCGCGTCCACATTTCGTAATCTTCCGAATAGCGATAGCGCGGGTCTTCACTGTAGCGCAAGCCGTTCTCTCTTAAAAAGGACGCGCGGAAAACGACGGTTGGGTGCACAAGCAGCGGCTCTCCCGAAAAAAGCAAACGTATGCGGTATTCCTCCTGCGGACACATCACCGGCTGCCAGTGAGCATAAGGAGAATTCTCGTCCTCATCAAACACATCCGCCCATGCCCCGGCGAACATCACGTCCGGGTGCGTATCCATGTATTCCGTCTGCAGTTTCAGCCGCTCCGGCAGGCAGATATCGTCCGTATCCATACGCGCGATGTATTTCCCGCGGCACGCGTCGATTCCCTTGTTCAGGGAGGCCGGCAATCCCAGATTCCGTTCGTTTTCTATCAGCCTGATGCGTTCGTCCTTTGCGGCATATTCCGAAAGCATTTCGTAGGATTCGTCTTTTACGCCGTCGTTGATAATCACAGCCTCAAAATCCGGCATCGTCTGCTCCAGTATGCTGTCCAGAGCCCTGCGCAGATGCGCGGGCGGCGTTTTATAATTGCTCATTAAAAACGAAACGACAGGCATATGATACTCCATTTTATTCCGAAAGCAGCGCGTCCCATTTGTCGGTATAAATCTGACGTGCCGCGCGGTCATCAGCCAAGGAACAGAGATTTGAAAAAGAGACTCTTTTTTCGGGGGATTCGATGAGCGCGAGAATGCCCGCAGCCAGCGATTCCGCGGTAAAATCTGTCAAAACGCCCTTCTTACCGTTTTCAAGGATCGTTTTCCCGCCTACCGTATCCGTGCTTACGACCGGTTTTCCCAAAATCATCGCTTCCAGCAAAACCAGCGGCTGCGCTTCTTCGTAGGACGGCTGCACGTAAATACTGCACATATTCATATACGGAAACGGATTTTTCCGGAACCCGGTGACCGTGATTTCGTTGTTCAGCTGTTTTTCATGAATGAGATGTTCAATTTGCTGACGTTCGGCGCCGTCTCCGATAAATAGCCACGCAAAAGAAACTCCCTTGTTTTTTAATATTTCCGCGGCGTTTACCGCCAGATCAAATCCCTTTTCACGGCTGATCCTTCCGCATGTGGCAAAAACCCATTCTGCGTTTATCTGCAGCGGAAATTCTGCTTTTTGTTTTGCGAGAATAAGCGTTTGCCGCGCGTCAACGTAATTATTAATTGTAATGATTTTTTCGCTGAGGAACGGGTAATTGCTGCGATATACGTCCGCCACACTTTCACTCACCGCAATGATTTTATCAAATCGCATAAGTGAGTTCTCTATGATCTCACGGTGATACGCCGGATCGCTGCTGTGCATCAGCACATATCGCCGGTCTGCGTCGATCCCGAGCGCCATTTCCGTGCCGATGTGCAGTGAATACGAAACCGCAATGTCAAAATGCGTATTCTGAAAGATCTTTTTGCGAGGATACCCGGTTTTCAGCCGATGAATATAAGCATAGGTCTTCCGGCGCGCGGTTTCGGCTTTATCTGCAGCGCCGAATAACCCGAACAGCCTGTACAGCATCATTTTCCAAACGCAATAGGGCTTTCTGAAATATCTGGTCCGGTCAGGCTGAACGATCACCTTTACATGATCCGGTATTTCAGGAAGCAGGTCCGTCATATCGGAATAAATATACAGCGTGATCTCATATTTGTTTGGATCCAAAACCTGCAGCGCGGTTACCAAAGAGTGTTCCACACCGCCCTGCCTGAGAGACGGGTTAATAAACAATATCTTTTTTTTCAACGATATAACTCCTCATTCGCTAAGCAGAGCGTCCCAGTTTTCCGCATATTCTTTTTTCTCCCTGAGATTATCTTCCGGTGTATATCTGTTTTCGAAAGATGCCTTCAGTTCGGGATCACGAATAAACTTCAGTATGCCATTGGCAATAGATTCCGCATTCTGAGAAACCAGCAGGCCTTTTTCTCCGTAGTTGAGCACCGCTTTCCCACCGAGCGAATCCGTACTGACGATAGCTTTTCCTAAAACATATGCTTCCATGATTGCAAGCGGCTGCGCCTCAAGATAGGCCGGATGGACATAGATATCGCACGATGCCATATAAGGATATGGATTTTTTACAAATCCCATAAGACGGATCCTGTTGCCGAGACCGTATTCCCCGATCAGTTTTTCAACGTGCGGCCGTTCGGCGCCGTCGCCCAAAAAGAACCATTCAAAATCAATGCCGTGTTCCGTAAGGATCTTTGCCGCGCCAACGGCCAATTCATATCCTTTCTCCGATACCATGCGAGCGGAGGTCGTCAACAAAAGTCTGCCGCTGTTTTCAGCCTGCAGCAGATCATCGGGAACGTCTTTTGCAAGCGCCGTGATTTTCGGTGCGTCGATGTAATTGCATAACTGAATGATTTTATCTCCAAACTGCGGGAAATTCTCGCGCAGCAGGAGCTCAACCCCCGGTCCTACCGCAACGATTTTGTCGTACAGCGGAAACGTGCGCTCCGTTATATCCTTATGAAAATCAGCTTCTTCGCTGTGAAAGAAAACGTAATGCTTATCGCCGTCGATCAGCAGCGCCATCTCCGTACACAAGTGCACCGTATACGATATCACAACGTCGTAGCTTTCATGTGCGAAATAACGCTTTTCGGGGGTTTGAATCTTTTGCCTGTAAATATACTCGCTGTGCTTTTGAATATACGCGTCGCTGCGTTTTTTGCTGAAGCGTCTCGTAAAAACGGATGCCGCCTTATAGAGCACCGCTTTCGGTTTTCGGTAGTAGTGGCCGTCTTTGTTTACGATTACTTTTACGTAATCGGGCAGCAAGCCCAGCAGTTCCGTTTTATTGTTTCTTAAGAACAGTGTAATATCGTATTTCGCCGGATCCAGCACCTTGCATGCTTCAATCAGAGAACGTTCCACACCGCCATGGTTGAACTGCGTTGTTAAAAACAGGATTTTTTTCATACGATTATCCTTCCTCGAGCAGTGTTTTCCAAGCATCCCGAAAGCGTTTTTTGTCTATTTCGTAATCAGATTTTTTCAGACGTTCAATCATACTATCCCGCAAAGCGTCGTTTTGAAATAAAAACAGAATGCGATCCGCAAGAGACGGCGCGGAGATTTCAGCCAGCAAACCGTTTTCACCGTCCCGGAGCATTGATTTTCCCCCCGCTGTTGCCGTGGAAACGACAGGACGGTACAGAATCAGCGCCTCAAGAACGGCTAAGGAAAACGCTTCTTCATAAGAGGACTGCACGTAAATATCGCAACGCTTGATATATGGATAAGGATTATCGAGCATCCCGGTGATAACAATGCTATCCGACAAACCCAGCTCTGCAATTCTTTGCTCAGTTTTCGCTCTGTCCGGCCCATCGCCTGCAAAATACCAGCGGAACGCCACTCCCTGCCGTTTTAGAATGTCTGCAGCGTCTATCGCCAAGTCAAACCCTTTCACCGGGGCGATTCTGCCGCAGGTGCATAATACAGGTTTGTCATGTGGGATATCCGGTTCAAATGCATCTGCCATTAACCGTACAGTCTCTGCGTCCACGTAGTTATTGATGTATTTGAATTTTGCAGAATACTGCGGATAAAAACCAGATATCGCATTCATAGCGTTTTTGCTGACGCAGCAAATGCAGTCATACGCTGGTATGATCTCACAGTGCAGTGCGTGCAGAGAATCCGTGCTGTCATGATAAAACATCACCCGTCTGTCTGCATGCACGAACTCCGCAACGGCTTTCGCGGTATACCCCTGAATGTATGAGATCGCTATATCATAAACGGGAAGGTCTTCCAGATAATGCCTGTTTTCATACTGCATCTGTTTTTTTATCACGTAACGCTTCAGCTTTTCTTCGGTTTTGCCGGCGTTACGCCCGAAAAGCAAACGTAGTTTTGTAAGTAAATACAGCCATACGGCGTAAGGCTTTCTGTAATACTTTGTGTGATCCCGATTGATTATGATTCTTGAAACGGCAGGGTTCACCAGACTGAGCATGTCCAGCCGGTCCTTTCTTACGTACAGAGTCACGTCGTTTTCAGTATAATCGATCGCGTTCAAAGCAGAAAGCAGTGCCTTTTGCGTGCCGCCGACGTTTAATTGATGGATCGCTATAAAAACCTTACGTTTATTCATCCTGCAGTTCCTTTACAATAAAGCTTCCCACTGTGCTGTGACACGTTCGAGCGACAGCGTTTCTCTGATTTTCGAAGCGTTTTTCCCAAGCGTTTGCGCGAGTGTTTTATCGTCGATCAGCCGATTGATCGCATCTGCCAGCGCCGCGGCGTCTCCCAACGGAACAAGCAGACCGTTTATACCGTCGTCGATAGCAGCTCTCGCCCCGCCGATAGGGCAATCCGTACACACTACCGGCATGCCGATCGCCATCGCCTCAAGCATGGCATTAGAGATTCCCTCATAATCGGAAGAATTCACGTAAACGGCGTCCTTGAGGATTGCCTCGTGCACGTTTTTCATAAACGGCTCAAATAAGACTGCCTTTTTCAGCTCCGGCGTGTTCAGCATTTTCTCCAGCGTTTTCATAACCGTTTTGCCTTCATCGCCCACAGCGTCCCCTATGATGCGCAGGGTGTATCCCGGATGCCGTTTCAGAACCGCGGCAAACGCTTCCACCAGCAGCGGAAGGTTTTTCTGACGGGAAATACGGCAGAACGTGGTGATCGTATTGTTCCGTTCTCCGGAATACGGTTCCGGCAGTCCCGTTTTGAGCGGATTGAAGATCACCGTTCCTTTGTTTGCGACTGTCTTCGGGTAAGCGTCTTTTGCGTCCTGCGTTTGGAACACCGCTGCATCGGCGCGCGTATAGTATTTTTCAATAAAAAGCTTGCCGTAACGTTTTTTCAACAGCCGGTTCGGATCGGCGCGCTCGGAAAAGATCACCCTGTTTGTAAGCTTGCGCGCGGCGAGCATAACGATGGGGATCGCCGGCTGCAGAAATACGAGGACCGTGAGATCCGGTTCTATGCGCAGATAGCGCCTGACCCAGCGGATCTCGCGGTGATATAGCCACACGACGGTCGCTTTGCCAACGGAGGCAGGCGCGTATTTACCCCATTTTTCAAACAGCTTTCCGAACACGGTAGAATATGCTCTCGCGGGAAGATATATCAGCTTTTGCAGAAGAGATTCCGGTTTCAGCCGCTCGGACAGCAGAATCAGTTCTGTCTGTTCGTTCAGATCCGTACGGACGACATCGTCCCGTTTTGCGTTCGTCAGCAAAAAACGGGTGGTGTAGCCGTGTTCGTTGAGCTGATTCATGATCTGTGCGGCTACGCGTTCCGCCCCGCCGCCCATCATTTGCGGCATAACCATCAGCACTTTTTTATTACAGTCCATATTTACGCCCCTCGTTGTTGCCGCGTCAGTTTATGTTTCAGCTTATATGCGCTCCAAAGCAAATGGCTTTTGCAATCAAGCTCCAACGCCTTATCGCCGTAGCCGTTGTTTGCCATAATATCGGCAATGAGCACATCCTGCTCTTTTCTGTGCTTTTTTTTCACTTCGGAGGGCATTTGGCGGTAAACGGTCAAAACGTTAAACGCGCAACGGATCAGATGCCCGGCGGTTTGCTTTTCAACGGGAAGCGATTTCCTGAAGCTGGAAACCTCGCGATATACCGTTGCCGCGCTGACGTAGTTTTTTTCCGTCTTTGCTGAGGTTGTAACTGAATTCGGCCGGTCGCGGCGAATATACAAATGTTCATGCAGGTGTACGCCGCGTTTCGCCAGTGAAAACAGTTGGTACGCCATGATCATATCCTCGGAAATAATACCCTCATAAAAACGAAGTGCGTTGTTGTCGAACAATTGTCTTTCCGCAAACAACAGCGGCATACTGACGTGGAATTCCTTATATTTTATCATTTCTTCCATCTGTCGGTACGGAGCATCCGGCGCATATTGCCGGTGATAATCATAACGGCCTGTGGAAAGTGTACCGTCCTCACCGAGGGTACGAGCCTCAAAGAAAACCAGATCTGCTTTGTTGTTTTCGGCGCATGAAACCGCCTTCTCCAGTATTTCCGGTTCAAGATAATCGTCGCTGTCCAAAAAATAGACGAATTTTCCACGCGCATGGTTCAACCCGTAATTTCTGGCACTGGAAGCCCCGCCGTTTTCTTTTCGATACAAAAAGAACCGTTCATCCCGTTCGCAGTATTCGCGGCAGATCTCATTTGAGGTGTCGGTGGAGCCGTCATCGATTAAAATGACCTCGACGTTTGAATACGTCTGCGCCAAAACGCTATTAAGGCATTCGCGCAAATACGTTTCTATGTTGTACACGGGAACGATCACGCTCACCATCGGATCATCGACTTGCGGCGTGTGGGTTGCTCTTATGTATTCGCTGTCCATGGCTCGTACCTTCCAAATTCAAGGATGTCGGCGATCCGCATGCTCGCAAAACCGTCGCCGTAGGGATTGCAGGCGGTATGCATCGCCTTATATTTCTCAGGGACGTCCAGGATCTGCGTAAAAGCGCCGTAAATCGTTTCCTCATCCGTTCCAACAAGCAGCAAACTGCCTGAAGAAACGCCCTCAGGCCGTTCGGTTGTATTCCGCATTACAAGGACCGGAACGCCGAAATATGGGCATTCCTCCTGAAGCCCGCCGGAATCCGTCAGACATAACCAGGCCCGCGCTTCAAAATTATGGCAATCAACTACGTCGATCGGATCAATCAGACGGATGGAATCACAGCCGCGAAGTTCTTCCTCGGCAAGCTGCCTTACGGCCGGATTCATATGCACGGGATAAACCGCCTTACAATCCGGATGCGCTTCCAAAACGCGTCGGATTGCCTTGAACATATTCCTCATCGGCTCGCCAAGATTTTCACGCCGGTGGGCCGTAATAAAAATCATTTTTGCATCTCCCACCCAATCAAGGACCGGATGTGAATAATGTTCCGTTACTGTATTCCGCATGGCGTCTATTACGGTATTCCCTGTAATATAAATCGCGGAACGGTCTTTTCCTTCTTTGATCAGGTTTGCCGCAGCATGCTGCGTAGGCGCAAAGTGATACTTTGCAGCAATCGAAACAACCTGCCTGTTGAATTCCTCGGGGAAAGGAGACTGCAAATTGTACGTTCTTAACCCTGCTTCCACATGTCCGATCGGAACCCCCATATAAAACCCGGCAAGCGCAGCCGCAAATGCCGTGGAAGTATCGCCGTGAACCAGAATGATATCGGGTGATTCCTTTCTGATCACGTCTTTTATTCCGTTCAGGATATGTGTTGTAATGTCGAACAGATCCTGCTGTTCCCTCATAATATTCAAATCGTAATCCGGGATCACGTGAAATACGTTCAGCACCTGATCCAACATTTGACGGTGCTGTGCCGTAACACAAACCTTAACCTGAAAAAAAGCGCGTTTTTTCAGTTCGTTTAACAAGGGACACATTTTAATCGCTTCCGGTCTGGTGCCGAAAACCATCAATACTTTTTTCATAACAGCTCTCTTAAATGCGGTATGTTCCTTCAAACGGGCAGACGTTGTAACAATCCAGTATTATTTTTCCTGCAATTTTATCCATCTGTTTCAAAAGCGCATCATGCTTCACCATTATAACGATCAAGTCGATATCCCGAAGGAAAGCGTCAAAATCAAAATACTGATTCTCAACGATGGCCTTTTTAACAAACGGGTCGTATACTTTTAATCCGTTTGCCAGATGCCTTTTCTGGGATTCCAACAGCTGAAGCGTGGGCGATTCCCTTATATCGTCCACGTTTTCCTTATAGGTCATGCCGTACAGACCAACCCGTTTAATATCGTGCATGTTGTTTTCCTGCATCACCTCGTAGATACGGTTCAGCACGAAATCAGGCATGCTGTCGTTTGTTTTCATGGATTCATCAATTACTTTTGCAAGAGAGGGGTAATCTCCCACGAGGAACCACGGATCCACGGAAATGCAATGTCCGCCAACGCCGGGCCCGGGCTGGAGGATATTCACTCTGGGATGCAAATTGCAGATACGTATAATTTCGTATACATTCAAATCAGCATGACGGCAGATTTTAGCCAGTTCATTTGCAAAAGCTATGTTAACCGCGCGATAGGTGTTTTCAACCACCTTCGTCATTTCTGCGGTCTTTAAATCCGTTAAAGTGATTTCCCCTTCACAGAACGAGGCGTACAGTTCTTTGATCCTGTTGCCGATTTCGATATTGTCCGCGCCGATCGTCCGATTGTTATGTATGAGTTCAAAAATCATATTCCCGGGGATGATTCTTTCGGGTGCATGCACAACATGAATATCCCCGCCGATATGAAAACCGAGCCCTTCCACCGCGGGATAGACGCATTTTTCTATTGTGCCGGGAGAAACTGTAGATTCGATTACGATTGTTGCGCCTTTCGGGCATACACGCAATACGCCCTTTACCGCGTCAAGAACATAACCGGGATCAATTTTTTTAGTGAATTTGTTGTATGGGGTTGGAACGGAAATGATATAAACGTCCGCTTCCCGATAGGTAACGGAAAAAACGATCCCGGCCGTCACCGCTTTCTCAAACACCTCATATAAGCCGTCCTCTTCAAAGGTGATTCGCCCGGACAAAAGCGTTGAAATCAGCGCCTCGTTGTTATCCGATCCTATCACCCGTACCCCGTGAGACGCCAACATAAGCGCCGTCGGAAGTCCGATATAGCCAAGTCCGATCACATTTACCGTTGGTTTTCTCTCTGACGTCATCCTCGTTTATCCTTTCTGTATATCTGCACGATTAATGAGACAGTGCATATTGTATGGCTTCATCAAAAGCCTGTACCGCGTGTGCCATCGTCCGATGATTGAAATAGAATTCCCTTGCTTTTTGTCCCATCGTTTCATAGTACCCGATCTGGTCCGAACACTTCATGATCAAGTCCTTCAGTTCATTTTCATCCTTAAGAATTACGCCTGTTTCTCCGTTTATTATATTGAAAATCTCGCCGCCTGTTATCGCGTTTTTCAGCGTTACAAAAGGAACGCCGTACGCCATGGATTTCAGTACGCTGAGGCCGGCCTGTTTCGGAGAGATCGTAACGATGGCTGTTTCAAATATCTGCTGCAAACGTTCGTCATCGGTAATCTTTCCCATAAAAATGATTTTTTCATTGAGCGACTTTTCCTGAACGCTTTTTTCCAACGCGGCGCGCTCCGCCCCGTCTCCTACGATCAAAAGCTTCGGAACAAAGGGGTTTTCCCTGAATGCGCTTGCATATTGTTCAATCAGTACGTCAATCCCCTTTTGTCGGTACAGTTCTCCGATGAACAACAGATTTTCCGGCTTTCTATTCAGTGTGGTTTTTGGTACAAAAACGGTATTATTCAAAACAAAGAGCTTATTTGGGTCTGCCCCTTGTTTTACATATTTCGTCTTCGGGTATTCATAATAAAACATTGCAGCGTCGCTTTCGGCAATCATTTTCAGGTACTTTTTGGATTGATCTGCCGCGTCGTAGTGCTCATCGTAAGATGCGCTTACTCCGATACCGAACATGATTTGTTTTGCCTTTGGCGCAACTGCTTTCAGCAGAAAATGATTGACCGTACGCAGATCCGTGAATTTAACAATAACGTCGGCTTTTTTCAACTGTCTTCTTAAACTCTTATCCCATATGTAATCCAAAGAGATAGGCCAGTATTTGTGGTTTAAGCGTAACACAGAATAGTGTTCGCCCTGAATAAGGGGATCCTGAATCCCCACGACTGTTGTGTCATAAAGTTCTCCGATCCCGTCAAACAAAGGGACTCTGTATTCTTTGATCCTTTTTTGCAGAATAACTACTTTTGATTTTTCCATGTCTCTCCCATTCTTTCTTCTGTTCCGGTCCCGATACGTCTGTTTTTTGCAAAACGGATTTGCTCACGTTATAATGCCGCTCCCGGCATTAAATAACGGCAGTTATGGCCACAGACTGCTTATGTTATGCGGAGCAGCCGTTTCTGCAGAAAGCCGGTCAGCTTGTTTTCTATAATATACCAGGACACCCACGCGATCCCCCAGCATGCAGCGCTGATCGCTGCCGCAAGCAGGAGGTTGCGCACGCTGAATGTGTCCACGGAAAGCGCACGCGCGCAAAGCGTTACCGGATAGTAATGCAAAAGATAATACGAAAAACTTATATCGCCGAGCTTTACAAGGGCGCGCGGCGTTTTTTTTCCGTACACGGACCACAAAAGCCCCGCGCAGAATATGACAGCGAACAGAAATACGCTGTACCATGCCGAACGTTTAAATATAAACGAAGGAACGGTGATCGCGGCTGCCGCTGCCGCCGCGCACCATGGCAGAACAGTCTTTTGCTTGTTGCGCTGTTTTTTCAGAAGCATATACGCGCCGTATACCACCATCCCGATGATAAAGGAGACCCAAACATAAGAGTTGGCCGTATAAAAATGTATAACGGGGTTTTTTGTGGGAAACAGAACGCCCGCAAGCGCAGTGGCCGCCGCAAAACCCGCCGCGATGAAGCCGCGGTATTTATGGCTGATATGCAAAGAGACCAAAAAGAACAGGTAAAACAACATTTCCATCTGCAGCGTATGCCCAAGCCCCACAATGGGACGGATGGCGGTTCCCGCTTTGGCGGTGGTTCGCGCATACGGAATAAACAGAAGCGATTTTATCAGCTGCGGAAACTCCGGCCGGTAGCCGATGACGGACGGCAGCAGCAGGCCCGCGGCAAACGTGCATACGGTAAGGCCCCAGTAAAGCGGCAGTACACGGATAAGCCTGCGCGTTAAAAAATACTTTTTCTTTTCCGGCGTCTGTGTGGAAAGCATAACAACAAAACCGCTGATCATATAAAACAGGTATACCGCAGTGGAAAAATCTAACGGGCAGTTTCCCTGCAAACCGGTAAAATGATATACGGTAACGCACATCGCTCCGAGAAATCGGAGCGCCTGAAAAGACTCAATACGCGACGACGGCAATGCATTCCTTGTGTTCATGGTATTCATGCGTTAAGAATATCGCGATATACGTTATATAATGTTTGCGCGTTCGCGTTTGCGTTATGCGTCCGGCTCGCTTTGCGCCTGGCGTTTGCGGAAAGCTCCGCCGCAAGCGCGTCGTCGTCGAAAATACGTTTCACGCACCACGCCAGCAGTGCAGGATCGTCGCTGCGGTAAAACAGCGCTTCCGTGCCGTCCTCGGCCATATCCGGAGCACCGCCCACGTATGCGGAAATACACGGCGTGCCCACCAACATGGCTTCCCCAAGGGTATTGGGGCTGTTTTCGGCAACGGAGGTAAGCACGTATGCGTTCACCTTGGAAAGCCTCTGCGCTACCTCGTCCGCAGTGAGCGTTCCGGTAAATTCAATATGCTCTTCGACACCGAGCCTGCGGATCCTTTTTTTCAGATAAGCGCCGTAACCCTTTTTAAGAACCGATTTTTTTTCGCCGAACGGTTTATGCCCGGCAACGTACACTTTGATATCCGGATATTCGCGGATCAGTTGCGGTAACGCCTCAACAAGGAAGTGGAAGCCCTTTAATGCGTAATAGCTGTTTCCAACATATAGAGAATGCCGTTCCATCGATTCCGGCGACCACTCTGTTTTGTAAAATGCGGGACGAAGCACGCGGGGGCAGCTGTAATACCTTGCGTTTGGATTGATAGCATAGGTATGGGCGCGGTCCCAGGTGGTCCTGCCCAGTATACAGGCGGCGTTTTCTATGATCTCACGCTCCGGCTTCATACGGGGTTTATACCAGCGCGTTTTGCGAAAATGCAGCGTAAGCGCAGAAAAAACGCTCGTTGGATCGCCGGAGAGCAGCATATCGTCGATCGGCAGCAGACCGCACTGATAGCCGTACTGCCCGTTGAGGATCCCCTGCATCGAAACAACCGAGGGAACGCCTGCGTCTTTTGCGGCCTGCAGCATCGCTTTCGCGTGCAGGAATTCAGTACCTTCAATGTGAATAATATCCGGCTGCAGTTCTTTGATGAGTGAAGCGCATACCGTATGAAGCGATTTATAATCCACTGCGCGCGTGTACGGGATCGCGCGGTAAAGCACGCCGTCTTTTTCCAGTGAAAAAACTGCGCCGGAATCCGATTTGCACGCAACGGCAAGCTTTACGCCCTCTTTGCGGCTGAGAAATGCGGCCATTGCCTCTACCCAACCTCCCAGAACGTCGCTTTTTATGCCAAGCTCTTCGGCAACGCCGCGCGGTATTAAATTAGCCGTCCAAAGAATGTTCATGACGCACTCCTGACCAAATAGCAATTTCGTTATACATTATGGGACAAAGAATCAACAAAGGGAAGAACACCTGATAAGAAAGAGGATCGAACAAAGCAACCAGCAATATCGCCATGATATGCGCATTGGCTGTATACAGCATCACGCCGGAAGGGTACCTCATCTTGAAGTAGTTAGGAGCGTAATAAATAATGTATAAGGCCGGCGCCCCGCCCCATAAGCCGTATTGGGCAACCGTATCGAGGATCATGGAATGCCCGCCGATACGTGCGCCGAACAGCGCGCCGCCGATTACGGGAAATTGGATACTCGACTGGAGGCTCCACATATATCGTGTGTATCTCGTAGCGAAAGAATCCGCCACTTCACCCTCCGTTGAACTGAGCAGGTCCTCGATCTTACGCACGACCTTTGTGCCCTCAAATATTCTTAATACAAGATTGCGGAAGCTCTCTACATAAACCAAAAGCAATACCACTGCAACGATCATCCCTACCGATATAATAAACGCGGGGATAATACTGCGCCGGCGGTATAGAATAAGAATAATCAACGATACCGCAGCCGTAATAATCGCGATGGAATAACCTGCCCCTGCAATAACAGCCCAGAACGAAACGCTCCACGCCAGTCCGATAAGGGTATAAAACTTGTTATGTTCAAAGGATTTCAACGTCCAGGCATAAATAACGGGCGCGATACAAACCTGCGGATAAATAAGTCCGTATCCGCCGACGCCGCGGCGCAAATAAAAGTACAGATCTTCGGTATCTCTTACAAGAAGACGGGCTATCGTCGCATCCTCGGAAAGCGCCGTTGCGGTACGATAATTGAAAAAAATGAGCAGCATGAGCGTTAGGGGGATCATAACTCGGTATTCATGCCAGTTGTCGGCGCTGTAAACATTTATGAAAAACGCCAATACCATCATATATACGGCGATTTCCGCAATCACGCCGCGCGCGCCGTTCATCACGAATGCAATGATTGCTACGCCCGCCATATACAGAGCGCTCCAGATCTGCATACGCGTAAACTCAAGATGCCTGAAAAACTCGATCAAAAACCACACGAACGCCAGCCCCAGCGCCAAAAGACGATAGATAAGGTCTATCTGCAGCGGAGGGGATACCGACCAAACCATAAGATACAAAACCGAAACGATCTGAATTGCGGTCTGGAGCGTTGTGTTGATTGGAACGGTCAGTCTTCTTTGCATGAAATCCTCTCAATCCAGCGGCGGCAATCGTCGGCGTACCGACGGTAATCAAAACTCTCCCGCAGTGCCCGCGGGCGGATATCTGCAGTCAATACGGCGCGCATAGCTTCAAGGACGCCATCCTTGGAAGCATCCGGCAATACGGTGCAGTTATCAGATGCGTAATCGGGCACGTCGCTGATTGCGGTGGTGATTACGGGTACGCCGCAGGTATACGCCTCGGCGAACTTTGTGGGAAAGCCGGCTGTATTCCGTCTGCTCGGCTCGCGCAAAAAGATGAAGCAGCCGCAGCCGAGAATCTCTTTTACCGTATCGGCGTGCGAAAGCCTTCCCGTAAAAAACACGTTTTCCGGCAGACCGTCCGCGGCGCCGGACCGTGCGGCGTTTTCCTCCGCGCTTATGCCTATGATTTTCAGCGCCGCCAAGCCGGCGGGCAACGCGGCAAACGCAGATAAAAGAACATCAAGCCGGTCTTTATCCGAGGGATCGCCCGCGTAGCAGAAAGTAAACAGGTCGTTTTTCCGGGGCTGCTGATGCCATATCGCATCGTGCGTATCCGTCAGCGGCGGCAGAAGGATCAACGGTTTTTGCTGTCCGTAACGCCGTTCCATCGTTTTGCTTACGGCTATAATGCCGTCCGCTATGCGCGGCAAACGCTTTTCGATCAGCCGGCTGTCCCATTTCTTTACCGGTCTTTTTATAAAACTGCCTTCGGTATACGCGTTCCATTCTGTACAGTCGAATAATACGCGGACGCCGCGGCGCGCAAAATACCTTTTCACTGCGCAAAGCGTAGCGTACTGGGTGTTATAGAGGATGATCGCGTCAGTATCAGGGTATTTATCTGCAAGCGCACGGATATTGCCCGTATCGAAAATCTCCGCCAGCCATTGGCGTGTCGTGCGGGGATACGCCTGCTCGTACATGTCAAACTCCGCGCTGCAGCCGCATTTCCGGATGCCGGTGAAATACGTGCCTGTGCGGCAAACGCCGAGGAACACGGTATTATAACCGAGCGAACGAAAAAGCTTTGCATTGTTTACAACCCTGTTCGCGGCGGCGTTTTTATCCGGCAGTTCGTAATTGCCTACGTATATAACGGTTCCGCCGTTCATTGCAATCGCTCCCTGTACCAGTCGATGGCGGCTTCAATGCCGCGCGCAAAGGACCATTCCGGATCGTAACCGAGCATGCGGCGCGCTTTTGAAATATCCGCGTTGGAGTGTTTGATGTCTCCCGGGCGGTCC
>JAEEGL011932732.1_pt1 | contig 22690 bp, 23 predicted proteins | sample 9134231 | NCBI WGS metagenome assembly JAEEGL01 (sample SAMN16246548, study PRJNA631951) | gut metagenome | biome: gut microbiome; feature: rumen; material: fiber-attached | host: Bos | place: Iran: Karaj | collected 2018-10 | reverse complement strand
TGCTATAGTAGGAGCATTTGATGATTGAGAAATTAAAGCGGCATCAATTCTTGTTTGAAGAATTGGTAAAGCGTGATTTTGCAAAAAAATATAAAAGAACAATCCTTGGAATGGCGTGGAGTATCATATCACCACTGATGAATCTGCTTATCATGTGGCTTGTCTTTAGCAAATTTTTCGGGGCAAATGTAAACCATTATGCAATTTATCTTTTTGCAGGACAGGTGGTCTTTTCCTATTTCACTGATGCGACTAACCTTGGAATGTCATCCCTTGTGGGGAACGCGGGGATTTTTACAAAGGTTAATGTGCCAAAATATCTTTTTCTTTTTTCGCAGAATATATCTTCGCTAATTAACTTTGGGCTGACATTGCTGATATTCTTCACATTTGTGGCTTTTGATGGAATAGCATTTACATGGAAGTTTGCACTTTTGCTCTACCCGATAGTTTGCCTTATTATATTTAATCTCGGGATGGGATTAATTCTTTCGGCACTTTTTGTGTTCTTTAGGGACATGCAATACCTTTGGGGTATTCTGACCCAGCTTATAATGTGGATGTCTGCAATTTTTTATACAATAGATCAGTACAGTTACACCGTTCAGTGTTTATTTCTGCTGAATCCGATTTATGTGTATATCAGGTATTTCAGAAAAATTGTAATTGACTCGGTTATTCCTACAGCTCAGTTCCATTTGGTTGCTGCAGGGTATGCACTAGTCGCTTTTGCGATTGGGGCGTATATGTATAAAAAGAACAATCACGAGTTTTTGTATTATGTATAGATGATGAAAACAATGTTAAAGGTCGACAATGTGTCGATAAGTTATAAAATTGGAGATTTCAAAGACATCGGTCTCAAAGAGTGGACGATGCGCCATTTAAAGCGCAATTACCATGTAGAGACATTTATGGCGGTAGAAAATGTGTTCTTTGAGTTAACTGAAGGGGACATGCTAGGTATTATCGGAACAAATGGTGCGGGTAAATCCACGCTCCTTAAAGCTGTAATAGGCGTGATGGAGCCGCGAAGCGGAACTATTGAGCGAAATGGTAATATTTCAGCGTTACTTGAACTAGCAAGCGGATTTGATGGGGACCTTACCATAAAAGAAAACGCATACCTCCGCGGAGCGATGCTCGGATATACTAGGGAGTTCATGGATGAGACGTACCAGCAGATCCTAGACTTTTCTGAGCTTTGGGATTTTGAGGACAGACCATTTAAACAACTATCAACCGGTATGCAATCAAGGCTTGCCTTTTCCATAGCATCTATGGTACAACCGGAAATATTGATTCTCGATGAAGTATTATCTGTTGGCGATGGTGCCTTTCAGGAAAAAAGTGCAAAGAAAATGCACGAGATAATAGACGGAGGTGCAGCAACGATACTTGTATCACATTCGCTTAGTCAGGTACGTGCATTGTGTAACAAGGTTCTATGGTTGGATCATGGAAAGCAGGTTGCTTATGGGCTATCAGACGATATTTGTGATGCATATGAGGAGTTTCTGCTGGGTGGAGAGGTTGATTACAGCAAGAAAAGGGAAAATGCTTCAACACTAAGAACAGATAAACTTAGCAGGGAAGATGTTATTTATTGTTATAGATATTTATTGGGAAGAGAACCGGAGAGCTGCGAAGCAGTAGATTATTGGATTAGCAATTACAGTAGCTTAAATGAAGTACAGCAACTATTTCTAAAGTCTCAAGAGTTTAATGACCGTTATGGGTCGGTTTGCAAACCATAGGGCAGATATTTTAGTTAGTGAAGAAAGGAAAACTTGGTCAGCGGTTGAAAAATGTTAGATTTTGAATTAGAGTCATATGTGAACGCGTTTTATGAAAACATTAAAAGTAGATACAATTTGTCAGGCATAAAAATACTTGAAATTGGATGTGGATGGGGCGGTCTAGTGAAGACTATAGCGCATGATTATCCGTCTTCGGAGGTGTTTGGCATAGATCCTTTCTTAAAGGAATGGTGGAGATCTGGTGAAGACTCCGGACAAAACTATTCAATAATAGATGCTTGCAGTGAATTGCTGCCATTTGATGAAGAGACTTTTGACTTAGTGATTTCTATAGCAGCATTTGAACATGTTAATTCACCAGTGTTGAGCTTACGTGAAATTAAAAGGGTTTTGAAGTCGGGAGGCTCTTTCTTTACACATTTTGGCCCTGTATGGTCCTCTATAGCCGGGCATCATTACTATCACTGGGATGACACGCTAGTACAGAGAATACCTCCATGGGGGCATCTTTATATGACTTTTGAGGAAATGTTTGACCATTTATGTAATTTGGGTATTCCCAGAAATGAAAGTTTTGATATTTGCAAAACTATATATCAAGATCCGATAATTAACAGAGTTAGTTCAAAGCAGTTTGATGAAATTTTTAATAGATGTGGAATGAGTGTAACGCAGCTCGAAAAGTATGACTGCCCAAACAGAAGAATGTCAACATCCGGCTTACAAGATAGTGAGTTATCAGAAGATATCCAGAGAAAACTGTTTAATAAATATACACGGGAAGAACTTTTGGCTTGTTCTTATACAGTCGAATGTAAGAAATAAGGGTAATAATTGGAGGTCCATTATGAATGTCAGCAGAGAAGATGTTATCCGGGCAATAGATAAAGAATTATATGGTAACAATTCTTGCTCGGATAATATTAAAATAGCTCGAGAACGATTAAAAGAAATAGAGGAAAAGGGTTCAATTAACGGAGAATGGATCATTTATACCTTTAGACCGGTGGTAGGAAGGTTTATTGTTATTGTAAAGAGATTCCTCCGGAAACTATTGCATGGCTACATTCCACGAATCGTTGAAGAAGAAAACAAGAGGGCATCGGCACAAAACAGCGTGTTGCGTATTATGATAGACGCCGTGGAGGAATTGAACAATCAAGTAGAAAAACTTTATAAGGAGCAAGCCGAACTTAAGGCTATATTGGCCAATATTAGGGAGGAGAACGACCAAAATATCGGCGAAATAAAAGACAACTTGTTAAAACAAAAGAGTGAAATTAACGACTTAGCAGAAATTGCGCATAAAGATGATTTAGACAATCAAGCACTAGCCGCATTCCCATACGATTTATTCGAAGACAGGTTTAGGGGAACGGTTGAGGACATTAAGGAAAGACAAAGGATATATCTTAAGTACTTTAAAGGGAGAGATTTTGTGCTGGATTGCGGTTGCGGTAGAGGCGAGTTTTTGTCTCTTTTAAGTAGTGAAGGTGTTCCGGCTAAAGGCATTGACATGTCTAACGACATGGTCTCTCGTTGCAAAGGGCTTGGACTAAATGTAGAAAAGGCAGATATTTTCTCGTATTTAGAGAAACTTAAGGATGGCGTTTTAGATGGGGTATTTTGTTGTCAAGTTGTCGAGCATTTAACAAGTGGCCAATTAATCCGCTTTATCGATTTACTCAGTAAAAAAGTTCGTATTGGCGCACCTGTAGTTATTGAGACCATAAATCCGGGAACATTACCCGCAGGTGCAAATGGCTTTTATATGGATTTTACACATGTGAGGCCTATTAATTCCGCCACTTTAAGTTTTTTGCTTGAGACCAAAGGATTTCCGCTACAAGAGAAATTGTTTATTCATAGAGATGTTGCACATGCGTTGCCACAATTAAATATTCAGGGTATGGACACTTTTAATGAAAAGCTTGATGGTGTTAACGATCTGCTATTTGGACCATGGGATTATGCCATAGTTGCGTACAGGAAATAAAAGTATGAAGAAGATATTAGTTATGAATTTTTTTCCAGCATTCATTCCACCTAAAAGTGGGGGTGAGTTGCGGTACTACAATATGTATTTGGGGTTAAGCAAGTATTATGATGTTACGTTGCTTTCTCCAACATATAACAGTGACAAAGAAGGAATAATTACTCATTCCGACACCTTGCGTGAATATCGCATTCCTAAGGAAGATATTCACAATCAGCTACATGCAGAAATTGCTAATGAAAATATCTGTTCCGAGGTTTCTGCACTAGTTTGCTTTTTGTCGGCAAAAAAGAAAAACCGCTATCATGAGGTATATCAGAAGTTGTATGAAGATGCGGATATCATAATTCACGAGTCCCCATATATGTTGAATTATGATCTATATTTCGGCTTGGATAACAAAATACGCATCTATAATAGCTATAATTTTGAAAGTAGCCTTGTAGCTCAAATGTGGAAAGGACAAAATGCTGAAAAATATATAGCTATGATTAGCGAAGCAGAGGGGGAACTTGTTCGAAATTGTGACCTTGTATTTGCTACATCCGAAGAAGAACGACATGCCTTTAGCACGACTTACGGAAGAAATGAGAAGGAAATTCAAACAGCGCCAAATGGTATAGATGTAGCTTTATACGAGAAACTCAGAGAAAAGAAGGTTCAAAACCCACGGAAGAAAGCTTTTTTTGTTGGGAGTGCACACCCACCGAACAGGGAGGCAGTAGATTTTATAGTGAATGTACTCGCGCCTGCGTGCCAAGAGATAGATTTCTACATAGCTGGGAAGTGCAGTGAAAACGTGGTATGTACGGCACAAAACGTACACTTGATGGGCTTAATCAGCGAGGAAGAAAAAGATGATTTGTTCGCAAGTAGTGATGTAGCGGTAAATCCAATGTTTTCAGGAGCTGGAACAAACTTGAAAACGTTGGAATTTTTATCAGCTGGGGTTCCTATGGTTTCGACATCTGTGGGTGTACGTGGTTTGAACTTAGAGAAAAACGTTCAGTATGTTCATGCGGAAAGAGAAGACTTTGCGAGATTGTTAAAAGAATTGCTCAAAGATGAGGCAAAGCAAGAACTCCTTTCGTTGAAGGGGAAAGAATTTGTCAACGAGCGATATTCTTGGGAGGGAATTTGCAATCGCGTACACAACGCGATTGACTGCTTGCCTATTACGGAATTGAAAGGAAAAAAGAGGCTAGTTTTAGCTCTGAACGATTACCCAGTTGACAAACCAGGCGCCGGTGGAGAACTTCGTATACACTATCTTCTAAAAAATATGTCTTGCCGATTTAGAATTGTCTACCTTTGCTTAAGCGAAGAAAGAATTCAACGGACACAAATCAGTGAAGATTTTATACAAATTGCTCTACCTAAAACCGTAGAGCATCTGAACAGGGAACATGAAGTTAATAGTCAATGTTGGATAAGTTCAAACGATATTATTGCAGGTAGCATGATTTCCAGCAACGAGTTGTATTTGAATGTTGTGAGAAATATTAGTAAGCAAGTAGAGTGTATTATTTTAGAGCATCCGTTTTTGGTTGATGCTATAGATGGCATAGAAGGAAAGCCTATTTTTTATGATTGCCATAACTTCGAGTATGCACTTAAGAAGGATCTTCTGGCGCCACATCCAATGCATAAATATCTTTCTGAAGAGATAGAGAGGCAAGAACGCAAAGCTATAGCAAGAGCTTCTGAGGTTATATGCTGTTCACCCGATGAAATTCCTAGGCTAAAAGACTTTGCAGGATGTGATGGCGAACGTTTTGAAGTGGTGCGTAATGGTGTTCTCTTTACAGAGAAAAAGTATGATTACAATGCAGTGAAGCAATTGTTCCCAGGGAGAAAAATTGCGGTATTTATTGGCAGTGGTCATATACCAAACGTGGATGCGGTCGCCTTTATATTGAGGGAGTTAGCTCCAAAAGTGAGAGAATGCGAGTTTTTGATCATCGGAAGCGTTTGTGATGCATTTCAGAATGAAGAAATACAAGATAATGCATTGCTCTTGGGGCGTTTATCGGATGAGCAGAAGAATTTTTTGTTATTTGCAGCGGATATTGCATTAAATCCAATGGAGCAAGGTGCTGGTTCAAATCTAAAACTTGCAGAATATTTTGCTTACGGTATTCCGACTGTGACGACACCTTTTGGTGCTAGAGGGTATGATATTAAAGACAGAGTACATGCCATTATTTGTGAGCGGAAGGATTTTGCAGAACAAATAAAGGCTTTAATCACATCTGAAGATATATCGCAAAATATTGTTAATGCAGCAAGGCTTTATGCGAAAGAAGCCCTTGGGTGGGAGAACCTCGCTAAGAAGTACACTGATATCATAAGCAAGCAGCTTTCTGCTAAAAGGCTGTTATTTGTAACATATCGGTATAATCAACCACCTAGAGGTGGTGCCGAAGTTTATGCTGATAATGTATTAACCGAAATAGGAAAAAACGGCAATTATTTAGTGGATATAGTCACAACAGAAGTTGGTGATATTGTAAATCATTTTCATTATTCTTGCGATTATACAGAAGACCTGGAAATTCCAAATAGCCAAGGCGGCGTTTTGGTCAGAAAGTTTCCAATAAAACAGTTTTCTAGTGAGGAGCGCCGGGAAAAATGTAATAAAATATTTAAGACAACCTTAAAAGAAGGTCTTGAGCTTGCGCAGAAATTTATAGGGTTGTTTGAGGTGCCCACCTTAATGGGAGGATGGTATTTTCCAGAAGTATCTAGGGATAGTGTACATATTTGGTCGTCAGGGAGAGCGGAGATATTTTTAGCGGGTGCGGATGCTATTGAAATAAAGGGCAAATCTAATCGTCGTAAAAGAATCAGCTTAGTTACAGATGGGAGAGTCGTTAAAACAGAGTGTGTTTCAGGCAGTTTTGCTCTTAAAGCAGAATTTTCAATGGCCAAAGTCTGTGCAATTGAAACGGATTCGGACGATGTGATTGTTGATGATGCACGTTCGTTGGGGTTGTACATCGATGAAATTTGCTGTCGTTGTAATAGAGAATGGGTCAGCATAGATTTGTGTTATGATTTTAGACATGTTCTTTCTGAAAAAGTGCCGTCAAAGTATGTAGAAGAGATGATTGCTGCGACAGAAAAACGCTCAATAGATGTAGAAAATTTATTCTATGAGATGAGAGGCCCGATTTCTGAAAAAATGAGCGCGTGGCTTGAAGATCATATAGAGGAATATGATGTCGTGATAGGTCATAGCGTTCCTTTTAGCACACTCGTTGTATCCCAAAAGATAGCCAAAGAGCATGACATTCCATTTATTGCACTTCCGCACTATCATATGGAAGATGCATTTTATCACTGGAAGCAGTACTACAAAGCCTTGAGCGAAGCGGATTATGTTATTGCTTCTCCGCATATTTCAAAAGCAATGTTTTATGACAAAATCGGTGCTAAATCGAAGCTTTTGCCGGGTGGAGGCATATTCTTAGAGGAGTTTGACGGAAACTCAGAATTTTTATTCAAGAATCAATTTGATGTATCAGAACCGTTTGTTCTTGTTCTTGGCAGAAAGGCCGGAGGAAAAAATTATCAGTGGGTTATTAATGCGGTGGAAGAGATAAATCGCCATGGAAAAAATCTTCAGCTCGTTATGATTGGGCGAGATGATGATAAGCTAAAGATTAATTCGCCAAATGTGAAGTATTTGGGGGAACAACCTCGAGATATTGTGTTAAGCGCTTTAAAGGCATGTGAATTTGTCATTAATATGAGTGAGAGCGAGAGCTTTGGAATAGTGATTCTTGAAGCTTGGTTGTCTGGAAAGACGGTAATTGCTAACCGAGGCTGCGTTGCTTTCAAGGAATTGGTTGATGATGGTGAAAACGGTGTGCTTTCATCAAGAGAAGAACTTGTGGGCAAGATAGAATCACTTCTTGGCAATGAAAAAATTGATGCTATGGCGCAAAAAGGCGCAATGAAGGCACAAGCATATAGTTGGGGGAATATTGCCAAGCAGATAGAGAGGCTGTGTGATGATGTTCAAGAAGGACGGAGATAAAACAATTAAAGGCACCGCATATCGTTAAATGCGGAGTTATAACTATTTACCAGAAGCAGAGAGGCTATACAACATATGTTCGAACGGCTTAATAAAAATAATTTGATACGCATATATCTTATAATATACTTTGTTTTGATGTTGCTATATTGTTCAGCAAATCCGCCTATGCCAATAGGAGAGTGGGATGATTACAGCCTTGAAGTTGCGACCGTGCTAAATGATCAAAATTTTGGAATTTCCGAAGGGGATATTGCTTATTACAAAGGGCTATTTCCAGAATGGGCAGGGTATATAGATAATTATTCGCTCTCAGGTTATTTTACAAAATCAGGGAGTGGTGAGTTGACATGGTATTTTCCTACTTACGGTATAGCTTGTGTCCCATTGGCAGTTATTTTAAAATGCTTGCACCTTCCTGCAGTATATACTTTTCACTGCACAAACATCGTTGCTGTGCTTCTCTCGCTATGCTTCTTGAAGAAATTTCTTATTGCCGATGGTAATAAGAAAATATTGCTCATTCTTTTATTAACCATCAATCCGATAGTATTTTATTTCAGTTGGCCAAGTGCTGAAGTACTTATTTTCGCATTACTAGTGGCATGTATGGTGTGCTGGAGTAATAAATGGTATAAAGGAGCGGCTATTTTTATATCGTTGGCAGGAACCCTGAATCCGACCGTACTAGTAGTGGGTATGGTTATGATTGCTGATTTTTTTTCCACCCTTTTCCGAAAAAAAGACATCAAGGTAGCATGGAAACCATATTTAGCAGAGAGGTTTCCTGACATAGTAAAGTATGGTGCATGCTATATCATAGCTTTAATACCTATGATATATAATTATTATAATATGGGTCATATTAGCATTGCAGGTACGCTTTACAATCCAACAAATATTATTAAAGAGGCATCCTTACGTTTCTTTGCATATTTATTTGATTTAAACTTTGGTGTTTTCCCTTACTTTACGCTTCTAATAATTGTAAGCGCCTGTTTGGGCGTTATGGCAATAAAGCGGAAAAAAATCGGTTTTCTTACTCTATGCGTTGCTTTTTTAGGGACGATGGCGGCATATTCTTTGATTTGGCACATAAACTGTGGTACATCGGGGATTTCGAGATATAATGCGTGGAATTCCGTTATCATGATTTTTGCAATTGCGTTATATTATGATAGCATCCTGTCTGATGGCGTGGTTAAAAAAATCTGCCGAGGAGCAATTTGTACAGGCATTGTTCTAACCGGATGCATAGTATTAGCTTATAATCCTTATCGAGCTGCAGCAACAAACTATACCTATATGACGCCTATTGCCAAAACGGTGCTTCGGTATACACCTGAATTGTATAATCCGCTGTTTTCTACTTTCAATAGTAGAGTCAATCATATAGATGGTGCTTACAACTATTGGGACTACTTACCAATAATATATACAGATGACGACGGTTATATTTGTAAAATATTAGCAGATGCGAAGAATAAGGAAGAGCTAAGGGAAATGCTTTTTTCAATGAACGGCAATAATAATCGCTTGAAAAGTAAAATTAACTCGTTAGGCAGTGGTGTAGAATACATAAATCTCTCGAAAAAAGATAAAATAGTTAAGGCCAGCAAATATGAACTTGGTACTCCGTTGAATTTTAGTTCTTCAGATAATAATGTTGACGGTTATATTATTAAGGGGTTTAACTCGCACGAAGAATGGGGAACTTGGACAGACGGACATACTGTAGTAATGAGATTTTCAATTGCGGCTAATTGTAATGAAATTCAAGGAATTATAAAAGGAACAGTATTTAACGATGTACAGAGAATAGAGATTTATGTAAATGATGCAAAGGTGTTCAGTAATGATAACTTTACGGGGGGGAATATAGAGTTTACTTTTAATAATCCAGGGGTTGAGCGTCCTATTGAATTAAGGATAGAATTACCAGATGCGATTTCCCCAACAGTATTCGGAAGCAGTGACGCGAGAATATTAGGATTAGGAATACAGGACATGTGTTTTTTGGAAAGATTGTAACTAGAGATAATATGGGGAGCTATCGCTTTTTGTGGAGTGAAAGTACGATTTAATGATTAAAGCAAAAGGGAGTATAGGTAAATATTAGAAAAGCGCACGAGAAAGACTTGGAGGATTAGCAAAAATGAATAGTAAAGTTAGCAGCAACGAAAAGGGAGAAACACTTTTTATAGTGATGCCAGCATATAACGAAGAGGAAAATATAAAAAAGGTTGTTAGCGATTGGTATCCTATGTTGGAGTATGGAGATGAAAACTCTCGACTTGTAGTTTCTGATGGAGGATCAAAAGATAAAACACTTGATATACTATATGAACTTAAAGGGTCATACGAAAAGCTTGAAGTATTACCACGTCCGGGAACAGATCATGGGACAAAGGTTATATATCTTTATAAGTATGCAATAGAAAATGGTGCAAACTGGATTTTTCAAACGGATTCAGATGGGCAGACTGACCCTACGGAATTTCAGGGGTTTTGGAGAGATAGAAAAGAATTTGATGCGATTATTGGCAATCGGGTAATTCGTGGAGATGGACTTTTTCGTAAATTTATTGAAGACATTGCAAGGCTGTATGTTAGAGCATTTTGGGGAGTTTGGGTACCAGACACTGGAGCGCCGTTTCGATTAATGAGGGCTGATGCTGTAAATAAATATGTATGGATGATGAAAGAAACTTTTAACTTGCCAAATCCGTTTATTACAGCTTGTATGAAGAAATATGAAAGAACAATGTTTAAAAAAATAACTTTTCTCCCTAGACAAGGGGGGAAAAATTATATAAATATTTGGAGGATAGCCAAGATTGGTTTCGGATCAGCTAGAAATTTTATCGAGTTGAGAAAAAAATTAAATGAATATGAAAGAGAAACTACTAAGCGCGGAGAATAATGTCATGAACAAAACAACCAGAATAGATAATAGAAAATGGAGCAGCTTTGATTATCTTGTAGTGGGAGCAGGCTTTTCGGGGGCTGTTGTTGCAAGAGAGTTAGCAGAAGCAGGAAAACAAGTAATGATATGGGAACGGCGAGACCATATCGCAGGAAATATGTATGATTATAAAGACAATCATGGTTGTTTGGTTCAGAAATACGGTCCACATATATTTCATACTGACCGCAAAGATTTATTTGAGTATATATCAAAATATGAGGAATGGGTGCCTTTAAAATCTGTAACGGGAGCTAGCTGGGGAGGAAAGTATTCACCCACTCCTTTTAACTTTAAAACTATTGATACCTTTTACGCTGAAGATGATGCGAAGCGACTAAAGGGAAAGCTTTTAAAAGCTTTCCCAAACAGAAATAAAGCAACTGTGCTTGAGGTGTTAGAACATCAAGATCCGGATATTCGTGGATATGCAGAGTTTTTATTTAAGAATGATTATGGCCCTTATACAGCAAAGCAATGGGGAATTGAACCTTCAGAGATAGATCCGTTAGTTTTAAAGCGATTACCACTTCGCTTTTCATATGATGAAAATTATTTTGATCTTCCATATGAAGTATTGCCTTCTCATTCGTTTACCTATTTTTTTGAGCAACTGCTTAACCACAATAATATAGTTGTTGAGTGTAATGTTGATGCGTTAGATCATCTTAATATCGAGAATGATAGAGTTGTTGTTGACGGAGAAATTGCTGAATTGAAAGTGGTATATACTGGAGCTATTGACGAGTTATTTGGAAACAAATTAGGGAGACTACCTTATCGTTCTCTGCGATTTGAATGGAAATACACTGAAGAAGATAGTTTTCAGCCAGCTATGGTGGTAGCATATCCTCAGGAACCCGGATACACAAGGATAACAGAATATAAAAAGTTTTTGAACCAGAAGATCAAAGGGAGTAGCTATGCTGTTGAATTTCCCACACCTTATGAGAAAGGGGTTGAACCATACTATCCTATTTTGACGAAAGAGAGCCAAGAGCTGTATGGTAAATATGAAGAGCTGGCAGCAAAAGTAAAGAACCTTACCATATGTGGAAGATTGGCTGATTTTAAGTATTATGATATGGACAAAGCTCTTGAACGGGCCCTACAGGTTGCAGCTGAATTGATAGAGAAGAATTAACAGATGTTGAAAGTGATTTGAAAAAAAGACATGCTTCAAAAAGCTTATAACATAGTGTCTACAGAATAAAGATAATTGGGAAAGATTTTTCGCAGTACGTTCAGAGGGGATAAAAAACAGGCAAAATAGTTAATAATTATTGACTTTGAACATGCGCTGTAACGCAAATTACGTTACAATGCGTGAACGTTTTGGACTTAGCGGATCTTCTTCTGCAAGTGTTTGTGTATTATAAAAACCACCTATGAATGAGGGCAGACAAGGAAGCTAGAAGACACTGCACCTAGGCATATAAGTATGTGTCATATGGGCTGCGAGTTTAACTTGCTGGTAACTTACGATGGTTATATAGACTATGGTAAGTTGCTGAGAAGTAAAAAAATATAGTACGAAAACAAGTAATCCTCTTACATTCAAACAACATTATTAGAAAGATTATGTTGGGTGTCTAGGCGGTGAAAATATCTGACTTTGCCACTATACAAATGCTGAGGGTTGGTGGAATCGGCAGGAAAGGCAAAGCTGAGCGGGGCAAGTTACACTTATGCTTTTATGCGTCGTATGTTTGTGTGCGGGCAGTGTAAAAAGATCTGATGTAGTGAAAGGATAGCTGATATGAGCGATAAAAAGAAACAAAATACAGGAATAGCTCTTATGCTCTGCTGTGCAGTCGCATTATGTCTCGGACAGTTTATATGGAAAAGCTATAATGGACTCTTGCCATTAGCTGTCGGCTTTTTGATTTATGGACTAGGTGCGCTGCTTATGATTATCGCTTATCGGTTTGGGCGGCTTTCTGTGCTGCAGCCGGTAAACAGTGTCACTTATGTGTTTGCGGTGTTCATAGGGGCGCTGTTTTTTGATGAGGTGATAACTGCTTGGCGGCTGGTCGGTGTTGCGCTGATTGTGGCGGGGATTGTGCTTCTCGCCGGCGGAGAGGAGGCAAAGGAATGACGATTTCGGTTGCTTCCGCTTTGGCTATTTTAGGAATGGGCGTGCTGGCATCTTTTGGAAGCTACTTTTTGAAACTTACAGCGATGGGAGGACTGTCGCCCGGGAAGCTTTTGACTTGCCGGTTCCTGTATGTGGGCGGCTTTCTGTATGTGGCGTCGGCGCTGCTGAATTATTATTTGCTGAAGATTTATCCGTTCTCGTTGGTGGTGCCGCTGGGGGCGCTGACTTATATTTGGACGCAGATTATTTCAAAAGTGCTGCTCGGGGAGCCGAGCAGTGTGAGGAAAAGCGTTGGGATTGGGTTGATTTTGGTGGGAGTAACTGTGGTGGCGTGGAGTTATTGAAAGGATAACTCGCAGATTTCTGTAGAAGTTTACAATTCTTAAATACAATGTTATAATAAAAGTGATAACGTTAGAGTGGTGTAGAGAAAGGATGAAAATGGGAGATTGGAGCGAAATATTAAAGGAAGCCAAAGAGACACCAAGTCAATTTGATTATATAAGAAATAAATATCTGAAAAATCTTGCCGAAAATACTGGTAGAAATGTTATCGCATATTATTCATCGTGGCTAAACAAGGCCGGTGCAGGAAATCTTGATATAAGTGACAATGACATGGAGGGTTTTATGAACTGCCTTCACGGGATGGATTGCAGTAAGGGGTTAGATCTTGTCTTGCATACCCCTGGTGGTTCTCCGTCTGCTGCAGAAGGGATAGTGAATTATCTGAGGGCTAAATTCGGGAAAGATATTCGTGTTATAGTTCCGCACATGGCAATGTCTGCAGGAACAATGATTGCTTGCTCAGCCAAAGAAATTATTATGGGCAAACAGTCAAACCTAGGACCTATAGATCCACAGTTCAATGGAATACCAGCGTACAACATCAAGGAAGAGTTTGAGGAAGCGAAACGTGATCTTGCCCAAAATCCAGGAAATGCACACTACTGGGCTATTAAACTGCGACAGTACCCAGCTGCATTTATGAAAACTGCGATTGATGCTATAGACCTATCAGGCAAATTGGTTGAAGAATGGCTAGGAACTTGTATGTTTGACAAGAACAAACCAGAAGATGCACAAGAGGTCAGAGCTATTACAAAGAGGCTAAATGAGCATGATAACTCAAAAAATCATGGAAGACATTTGAATATCGATTTCTGCAAGGGAATAGGGCTGCATGTAAAAGCAATGGAGGATGATCCACAGTTACAAGATGCTATTTTATCGGTACATCACGCTTTTATGATAACTTTAGATGCCACACCAGCAGTAAAAATTATCGAGAGTCAAGAAAAGAAAACTTTTGTTTTATCGCTTGGTATAAGATAGGAGAGTTAAGATGAAGCAGATAGAAAACGAGATAAATAATCTTTATGTGTCATGTGGGATTATGCCAGAGGATGAGTATCCCATTCAAAATGGATTTAATGCAGGAGAACTTTATAAAAGGTTACACTCTGACGATACTGCTTTTGCAAGGAATTCGTCGTTTAGCTACGCCGCTTGTGGGGCGTCTAGTGTAGGGCTTGATTGGCTAACGGAACAAGGATTTAGATTCTAGTTTTTGCAATTACAGAGACTATGTTAGGTCTAAACATTATATGGATATCAAATTAAATTCGAGCCGCGTGATAGCTTGAAAGTGAGCCGATGCGGATGATGCTAACCGAAATGAGAGCTACCAATGATTTAACATTGGTAGCCTTTTATATTCCAAAAAGTCTTTTATCCGTTGAAGAATGCTGCTCTTGCTTTGCGGCATATTGTGGGTTGCGGTTTGGAGTACGGCGTGGTGCACTTACACTTTCGAACTTTGTGAGGCGCGCTAGAGGGTCGGTATCTGAGAACAGGCTGAATATTCCACACTCCTTGTCTCTTCTGTCCGAAGAAAGGAAACCGCAATTCCGCAGTGGAAACCAATACAGTAAATCCTTTAGAATGCAATCATACACCGGGTGGTGTAAATACATTCAAAGGAGGTCACTGATATGACCAAATATCGTGAGATCCAACGGCTACATAGCTTAGGCCTCAGCCAACAGAACATCGCAGATAGTTGCGGTGTCTTTAAAAAAGACAGTAAATCGTGTTTTGAAACGAGCAACAGAATTAGAAATCGTCTGGCCACTCGGTGAAAACGAAACCGACGCTGTTCTTGCTAAGAAGTTATTCCCCGTGGCAACGCAAGTTGCTTCAAACAAGAGGATGCCAGATTTTGAGTACATTCGCAAAGAATTACTCAAAAATGGCGTTAGTAAAAAACTTCTCTGGACTGAGTACATGGAGGAATGTCGCACAAGTGGCGAAGGGCCATTCATGTATTCACAATTCTGCTACCACATCCAACAAGATGAACAGAAACGCCGTGCTTCGATGCACATAAACCGCAAACCCGGAGAACAAGTCGAAGCGGACTGGGCAGGTGACCCTGCAAAGCTCATCGACCCGGATACCGGCGAAATTACGAAAGCTGACATCTTCGTAGGCGTAATGACATACAGTCAATATGCATATGTTGAGGCATTCTTAGACATGAAGCAAAAAATCTTGGATTAATGCCCATGTCCACATGTACGAATATTTTGGCGGAGTCGCTAAAATATTCGTGCCGGACAACTGTAAGACAGCAGTTGTTCACAATATTGGTTTTAAGGACCAACAAATTAATGAAACTTACCAAGCAATGGCTGAGCATATGAATGCTAATATAAAAGTGAGCCATTTTACTGCCCAGTGATGACTTGAAAGTGAGCCACCTAAGATTTACTCTGAATAAAAGACTATTTATTCGGAGGGAAAGACAGTGGTTATCACAATGCAAGACTATGATGAAATTCGCCGGCGCTACAATGCCGGAGAAAGCCAGCGAAATATCGCTAATGCGCTATACAGCCTAAATAATGCAAACGACTATTTTGGGGTGAAAACATCAAATTCGTAGTAGATAAGGAATCGCGCAATCAATTTGTGTAAAATACCGTAAAAAACTAATCGATTTTACGAATAGGCGCTTGACAATACTGTAAAAATATGTTATAATTGGAATGCAAACAAAAATGGGAGTCATATCGACTCCCGTGGCTCATAGAAATGAACCATCAACCAATTCTATTTTCTATGATTCGAGAGCCTTTGTCAACCCATTTTTGTTGAGTTTACAGAAAGGAGGGCGCATAGTGGCTCTGGTCAAAAACATTAACGGTTCATCTGATAACCTTCCACCAAGAGGTTATTGTTCCTGGAAAGAATTTTGGGAAGCGAAGAAAAACCGCAGGTTTTCTCGGTGCTCCTGCATCAATTGTTTAGGGAATGCTGAAGTTGGTGGTCATGTGAAAAAAGTAAACGGCACAAATGCCTGGTACATTACACCTATTTGTGTAAGGCATAACAATTTACCGGATACTGTCTCATATGTGGTTAGAGATGATGATTTACTACCTGTAAATCAATAATTTTGGGGGCGGTGTACATTGTCTGTGTGCACCGCTTTTGGGTGAAATAATGAACATTAGTCAGTATTTAAAAAACATTGGTAAAACTAAATCAGAACTGGCGGCGGAACTAGAAATATCTCGTCCCACATTAAATCTGTATATCGAGCTTTATGAAACAGGTCAGAAGATTGAAAATGAGCGATATGACATCATTTTCAGGCGGTTGTTTTCCGAGCAAACGGTCAGCAGAGATTTGTTCGAGAAAAAGTTGCTTTCCATAAAAAATCTTATGGAAAGGGATAGAAAGTACGACATAGGCTCCTTGGAGCCGGAAGCCGCTGATACAGTTGCGCGTATTCATAACAATATGGTTATGGATATGAGCAAAGGAGACTGGAATCAAAAAGTGTACGATGCGTTGTTGATTATTCTATCTAGGTATCGTGACTATCCGATTATGCGTGAGCTTGCCGGATACTTTTCGGATTTAAATTCTGATGCAGATATTTTTGAGTTAACGGATGAGTCCAAGGCTTACTACGCATATTACTACAAGTGCTTTAAAGAAATACGTGACAATCCGCCGGAGTTTAATTCGGATTTGTATAATGAGTTTGTATCTCGTAAAGAGCAGCTGAAGGCGGAAAGAGAAAAACGAAACAAAGCTCGAGACGAGAAGGTGCATAAGCGACTCGATAGCGTAATAAAAGATGTTATACAAGATTTTCAGAAGAAAGGCATAGATGCGACGGAAGATGAAATCATGAATGAGCTTACCCGTCGTATGAATGGACTGAAGCTTGAATGATTTGAAAAAATCATGCATCAGGTGAACAGGATTAGAATCGCAAATGTTTGTGTTTTAAAAGAAATCAAGGTAAAAGTAATTGGAGGTAGCAAATTGAATAAAATTACAATAACTAATTTGAAAGATGTTTGTAATCTTGAGTTTGAGATTCCTACAACCAAAGGTGTGTACCTTATAGCGGGGTCAAATGGAAGCGGTAAGACCACATTGCTAGCGTGCCTCGATAGGATATGTAATAGCAATGCCTTCGCGACAGGGCTTAGCAGCACAAGCCAATGGGCAGGCGTTGATAATTATGATAATGCCTCTGTACAATACGATGCAGGGGGCAAGACAGTCTCATATAGAAGAGCAAGGGCACGCTGGGTACCAACACCCAAAAAAGGTAGTATGTTCCTAAGAAATTTTGGATTTTCCGCTTCGTATTTTATTAAGGCTGATGCACAGAGAATTGCAGTTAAGCAGGAAGACTTAAAACCAGGCAATATGGCAACCGTAGATGCCGAAGTAAAAAAGGTTCTTAATACAATTTTTGAAACAGATAAGTATGATAGCCTGAAACGACTTAAAAATACGAACGGTAGAGGTAAAACCGCAACTTATTTTTATGTTATTCAAGAAGGAAACGGGCAAAATAGTAGTTACTATTCGGAAAAGAGATTTAGCACTGGAGAACTGGCTGTATTAAGATTAGTAGAGAAAGTTGAGCAAGTCGAAAATGGTTCAATGATTCTTCTTGATGAGGCAGAACTGGCATTACACCCGCGCGTGCAGGTGAAACTGTTGGAATATCTTAAAGTTAAAGCCGAACAAAATAATCTTTGGGTTTTTATATCAACGCATTCACCGGCTATGCTTAAAGAAATAGATAGAGATCATATATTATTGCTAAGGAAAACAGAAGGGAAAACCGAAGTGGTAATGCCATGTTACCCAGCGCAGGCAATAGGCGAAGTGGATTTCGCACGTTCTAATATTTTTGACTATATATTTTTTGTAGAAGACGAAAAAGCATTGGAAATATTAAGAAATATTATTAAGAGATTTAAGCGAATTAAATCCGAACATGCAAGCGCATTGGTTGAAATCGTACCTGTCGGTGGGTACTTTGAAACTTCAAGACTGGCTGTAAATACAAGCGAAAGGCTATTTGGCAAATCCGTGGTTCGAGCTGTTGTTGATGCCGATGCCTTTGAGAAACTGGATGAAAACCATCTTTTTAATGAGCTATACAAAAATCACAAAGAGATAATAAAGTCTTTGACATTTACTCCAGAAATGTGGTTAATGGAAAAAATGAAAACTGCTAACCAGCCTTTGAGCAAGCAAATATATGAAACATATAGCGTTGAGGTTGGGGATCTTTTCAGGAGTGGCATTTTCGATAGACTAGAGATTGATGATGCCGATAGCGAACGAAAAGTGTCAAAGAAACAATTTAAAGCGATTTTGGATTATCTAAGCATGGTGAATTGCAGAGATGCAAAGAAAATCGAAGCAGAATTGGTTTCGCTTGTTGTGGACTCTTTGACGGAAGGAGAAATACTAGGAGTAGCAGGACCACTTTTCTCTGCTAGGGGTTAGGGTGCTCAATCCATTAGCTAATATGAACTCATATGCGAATACCACTTTGGCGGGTTATCCGATTAGAGGTTGTGAATAATACGGCGTATTCGCACCGTATTATTCACTGACGGATGAATGGTGTAGTGTCTGCTATTGGTGGAGTTGTGGTGGCGAATCAGGGGTAGGCGTGCGTTTGGCTTATTTGTGCATGGCGTGGAGTAATTTTATTGCCATGAGGAAATCGCTTTGGCGAAGTCGCATGATGGTCTAACACTGATAGAGGCATTTTGGTATTATGCTTGGTCGAAATCATGCGCGGTGCAGCAGACAATCGCGCAAGTTGACGCAGTAAATAGTGTATTGTAGAATGAAAGTGGGCAGGGCCCACTTTTGTTGTATTACTTAAATCTGTGCATTAGAATGCTGTGTGTCCGGCGGTCGGAGCATGTCTGCTTATACTAATGGGAGTAGAATATGCGTGCGGAGGGGGATATGATTGCCGGGGCGGATAGGGATTTCGTGGGGGAATGGGATAAGGCTAATTTAGAGCATATGCTGCGTGGCAAGCAGGCGGGAGACCGCCTGTTTTTTGTATAGTGGGAGTGTTGGGAATGTTGACGCGATGGGCGGGGTAGTGTAGAATGAGGGTGGGATTTTGTCCACTTTTGTTGTAGAAGTAGTAAGATAGGGTATTCGAAAAGTCGATGTTGCCTATCGAATTGGAGAATGCATGAGAGTATTGCCAAAAAAAATTAAAGACTTGGTGCGAGAGTTGTGTGAGGCAGATTACAAAAACAAGAAAAGCATTACACAAGAACAGACGCGATTATCTGAAGTTATCCAAGAAGAAGGGTTCAATATTTTTTCAGAGATTAAAAAAGAAACACCATCATATACAATCCAGAAAAACTCGGAATTAAGGAAAAAACTTACAGAAGATGGGGAACCTAATTATAAGGTACTCGAGTATTTTAAAGGGAACTCGGACGCTCTCCATGAGGTTATAGGGTATTACTATTTCGGGAAAAAGAAATCTTACAAGACGGAAAATCATTTGTTTTATATAAAACTATATTCTGCTTTTAGTGAGAAAGAATGTGACATTTTTGTGGTGAGCAGGTCGGGGAAGTTTTGGATTTTGGACGAAGAAGTTACAAACATGCCACTAGGCGACTATATAGAAAAGTACTATTGTGGCCCTTCAGTTGGGGCAGGAGCTAAGATTGAAAAAGTATATTCTGAAAAAAACAAAGAGCACGATGAAGTCCAAGAGAGTTTAAAAAATATTGCGGGCGAGCTTTCTGATATTTCTAAGAAGAACCGCAAAGTGTTCAGATATGGGGCGATTACCTTTATGGATTTTTTGGGTTGGAAAGGTATATGGCAGAATCGAAATGGTGTGAGACATCTTGATAGTGTAAGCACTCTTATTAACAATATAAAGAATACTATCCAAGAATACACTATCGGATTGTTTCCCTACACATCAGGAATGGAAATTAGTAAGTTTATTAGTATTTCTGATACACTTGCGATATTTACTCCAAAGATAGAAGGGTGTTCTGAAGTTAGGCTTATAGAATTACATGCGCGCATTGCCAGATATGTCTTAGAAGAGTGTGTCAAAAAAAAGTATGCAATAAGGGGAGCGATATCTTTTGGCAGATATAATACAAAAGACAGCATTATGATTGGGCCAGGAATTGATGAGTGCGCAAGTTGGCATGAAACCTGTGATTGGATTGGCGTTCATTTGACGCCAAGCGCTGAGCTAATAATCAATTTATCAAAAGGTACAATGCCTTCAACAATTGAGAAATATGACATACCTGTTAAAAAAGGATACCCTAAAGTCAAGTATTGCGTTAGATGGTGTGTTGGCGAGAGACAGTTTAAAGCACTAATAGAAGAGGCACAGGCGTTAGTACCAGAAATTTCGGGAAAGTATTTAAACACATACGATTACTTGCAGGAAAAGAGAACAGAGGATAAAAAATGGAAAAAATGATTTCGGTTAAAAGTAGTTTACTGAAGCAAGTGCGCGAGTATTACAAAGTTACTTTACCTGAATTATGTGAGCGCACAAAGATTAAAGTTGAAAAACTAGAGCAATTTGAGGCAGGCTGGGATTATCCATCATACGCCCAACTAGAGAAAATTGCAAACTTTTACAATAAGCCTGTATTCTTCTTCTTTGGTGAAGGGATGGTTAATTCGGAGGATATTATTCCGGCATTCAGAAAAATTGAGAAAAATTATGGAGAGAGTTCTCTTTCTAAACAAACAATGGAGTTGCTTGAAAAGGCAGCAATATATAGACGAAACTTAAAGGAGTTATACGAGGGCGAAAAATGTACATCCTTTTCAGCGCTTATAAGTCAATGTACTTCACAAGAGGACTTAATTAAAACGCTACGCGAGAAATTAGATCTTGAATTAGAAAAGCAGTCTAGTTTCCAAAGACCAGAAGATTTATTAGAGTATTTAAGAGATGAGTTTTATGAGTTAGGAGTTTATATATTTAAGGACTCGTTTAAAAATGACGAAATTTCAGGACTTTGCGTTTATGACGATGTATTTCCTATCGTATTATTAAATAATAAGACCTCGTTCACAAGACAGATTTTTACGTTATTTCATGAGATATACCATTTATATCTCAAAGAAGCAGATCTTGATCATACATATAATAATGAGGAAACTGAGTGCAATACATTTGCTAGTGAATTTTTAATCCCAAACGAAGATTTGAGAAAAAAACTTGAAGAGATAGATGATATTGAGGACGAAAGAGAGATTGATAGATTAGCAAAAAGGTATAATGTCAGTAGGGATGCTGTAATGTACCGCTTAGTAAAAATGAAATTGTTGGAGCTTGATTTTTACGCTGATAAAAGAATAGGCTTTTTTAGAAATATGTCAGCTTCCGCAGGCGGAAACTTCTACTACACAAAAATGAGCTATTTAGGGCAACCATATCTAAACAAGATATTTTCTTCTTACTATGCTGGGAAATTGACAAAGTTACAAGTTGGTATGTACACGGGCTTAAAATCTGTGCATCTCCCTAAAATTGCAACAAAGATGACGGGAGGTGCATTATAGTGAAATATATTTTGGTTGATAGTGCACTTTTATATATGCTAGAATCTTTTCCCAAAAAGGCAGTACCTACTTTGTTTGAGACCTTTTGCGAAAAATGTAATGGAGAAGAAATAGTCTGTGAAAAAGAAACGAAGCGGAATATGGAAAATATACTAGAAGAAGAATCATCCTTCGAATGGATAAAAGAACACAACAGATTATTTAGACCTATAAACCAAAAAGGATCGGCGATACTAGGAAAATTAGTGGACGAGAAACTATTTGTATTCGAAAATGAATCTGGAAAGATTCAGAGAAATATTCCTATTACGATACCTTTTGTCATTGCGATTGCAATTCAAGAGAACAGGACGGTTGTCGCTGATAGGAAATCTGTTGAATGGCAAAGGATTTCGAAATTGTGCCAGAAGAAAGGAATAAACCTTTTAACAATAGACGACTTTTTAGCTCAGATCAAGGCATGAGGTCTATAAAGAGGTAGAGTTTTTGTACTAGTTGTCCTCGCGTATGGTGTGGGGGCAATGCTGATGCTCGCTTCCTTCCGCTTTGGGCGTTTGCCGGTCCTGCAGCCGATTAATAGCGTCAGCTAGGTTTTTCTATTTTGGGGGCGGTATTTTTCGGTGAGGCGCTTAATTGGGTGCGGCTCCTTGGCATTGCTATTATTATAGCGGGCATAATATTGCTTGTGGGCGGAGAGGAGAAGCACTTAGAATGACGTTGCAGTTTGTCCCGCTTATAGCAATCGTCGGGATGGGTGTGTTAGCCTCGTTCGGCAGCTACTTCCTAAAGAAAACTGCAATGGGTGGAATTTCGCCAAAAAAGCTTTTGGTGTGCCGCTATCTTTATATTGGCGGGTTCTTGTATGTGGCGTCAGCGCTTTTGAACTACTATTTACTTAAAATATATCCAT
>JAEEGL013396771.1_pt1 | contig 22694 bp, 25 predicted proteins | sample 9134231 | NCBI WGS metagenome assembly JAEEGL01 (sample SAMN16246548, study PRJNA631951) | gut metagenome | biome: gut microbiome; feature: rumen; material: fiber-attached | host: Bos | place: Iran: Karaj | collected 2018-10 | reverse complement strand
TATAACTTTTATAATTCTATATAATATCACAAAAGGTATTTTTTGTCAAGATATACAGCCTCTTGCAAAACAGGAGAATTTGTGGTATAATAAGGTGTATGCATTCTGTATCATTTTGCGGAAACATGCGAAAAGAATTATCAGCATCGATAAAAGGAATGATTTTTTGGAAAGAAACAGTAACTTTAAAACAGACTTTTTAAAGTCTGCATATACAATAGGCGAACTGTGCGTTCACCCCGAGCATGCTTATAAAAAAAGTAATTCGGAATATATTTTTGCGGGCATTTTATTTCCGTGCCTCACATATTTTCTGTTTGCCCTCAATCTCGGTCTTGAACGTCAGTCGTTTTTGTCGTCCGCTACCGGATTTAAAACCTTGCTGCTTGTTTTTTTCGGTATAATAGTCGGGTTTGTGACCTCCATTGCGCTTACGGGTGTTGCGTATCTTGCCGGACGCGCCGTTGACTGCGAGATAAACGGCTTCAGATTTTTAGGCAGTATCGAATATTCTTTCGGTTTTGCTCTTGCTATAGAGCTTATAGGGCTTATAATAAGACTTATAACTGCCGCAAACACTACATCGTCGTTCGGGATACTCGGTATTTTCATTGCGCTTGTATTCGTTTTCAGATGTATTCTTGATCTGAGTGAAGAAAAAAAATATATCTGTGTTCTGTTTTCGATTCTCGGCGGAATATTAACGCTTCTCGGTCTTAATATTCTGTTTTTCGCATCGTTTTAACGGAGGCTCGACATGAAAATAGACAGAAATCTTATTATCGGCACCGTCGGATTGATCCTTACAGGCATTTGCGGTATTTTTTCTCTCGGCGGAAATATAGGTCTGACGCTTCTTTCGGCATTTTTTTATATAATTGCCGCAGCCGCCATACTTCTTATTTATTCGTATCTTATTCCGCACTTTTTCGGTATAAACGCAGACTGGCTTTATTATATGCCGTTTGCCGTCATGCTTATAGTTTCAAGGATCATACTGGGATGGGACATTTTTATGCCGTTTTACGCTGCAGGAATAATTGCGGTAACTCTTGATCTATACGCAAGATATAAATCGAAGACGCTGCAGGGAACACTTGCTATCGCAGGTGCGGGAACCGCGTCTATCATACTGTTTGCTATAATATCTCTTTGCGGAGGTGTTGTGCTGTGAAAATAAAGAAAAGTATTCTGATCATCCTCGCTTTCGTTTTTGCGATCGCGCCCGTGATCACATATGCCGAAAACGACGTGACGGATGCTGCCGATACAGGCGCTGAAACAGCCGTTCAGAATGATCTTACCGCCGTTATAAGCGCACACTGCTTTTGCGGTCGCGATTATTATGCCGAAACAGAAAACGGTCATTCCGCTTTTGACTGCACAAAATGCGGTCAGAATATGTATTCATGCACCTGCAACTGCTGGTGCGGCGCTGAGACCGTAACAGATACGGACGGAGAGTATTCGTCGGTTACTTCAAGACTTTGCTCGGGTTGCGGCAAGCCGTGTATTTTATGCGACTGCAGAAACGACAGGGAAGCAGTTTTATTCGCTGAACAGCAAAGAAGAAACGGTGAAATATCATCCCTTAATATTCTCAGACCCAAAAGCGCTCTTATACCTCTTTTTTCACTGTTTTTTGCTCTGATTCTCATTGCTCTCGGAGCAGCAGCAGTAAGAACCGACTTTTTTGCAAAGAAAGCCGCTGAGATACGCGAAGCGGAAAACAATGAAGAAAAAACAGCGGAAAACACAGCTGAAAGCAATGCGGTCCCCGAAAGCAGCGTTGCAGATGAAAAACCGGCAGAAGAACGTCATTCAAAAAACAAATACGGCGGAGCATACAGATTATATAAAACAATTGCGATTTCAGGAAAATCAAAACCGCAAAACGCAGTATTCTCGCCATCAGACGAGCCGGATCTAACATTCACAAAAGACGAGCTCGCAGTTTTGCAAAACGTAATGCGCATTTCGCCCAATACTCTCTCGCCTCTTTCTTTGCCCGACAAGGCAGATAAAGGCGATACCCTTGCAAACCTGATAATGGAAGGAATAGTTGTTAAAACAGACAGCGGACTGAAAGTTGAAGATGCGATATCGGAATATATTGCGGAAATAGCTGCGCCTCAAAAGACGATAATTTTCGGCACTGTTTTTTCGGGACAGTACTCGCTGTGCACATGCGGCAAAAACTATTATGCCGTAAGCGGTGACGATATTACGGATATTCGTATTTTTGCAGACTTAGACGAACTCTGCGGCTGGATCTCCGAAGTATTTGATATTTACGGAACGGAAAAAACTATCCCCACGACAGATATTTCGTTTGACTACAATGAATTTTCACTTTACTGTCTGGCACAGATCCTCGATTTTAAAGATCCGTTTGAAATCGAAGATATCGTTCGCCCGGATATCTGCGAAAAGCTGAAAAACGGACTTGATGACGAAGGCTTTTACCGAACAGGCGATACTTTCAGAATCCTTTCCAAATACGACGCTGTAGAGGAAACCGCGGCAGCAATGACTGAAAAAGGCATACTTTTTGAAAGTGACGGACGTTTTCTTTCTTCAAAGACCGTTGACGCAGTGCTTTCAAAGAAGATGATAAAAGACTGCATTCAGATGCAAAAGAAAGGCGAAACGGAATTTGAAGTGTTGTTTGCCGTAAGAGAAAACGGCGCCGCAGCCATCTATGACGACGGCAGAGAAGTTCGGATCATATCGGCGAATAAAATACCGTGGAAACAGTATTTGAAATAAAAAAGAATATGAACGACATAAAAAAGAGCGTAACAAAAATTACGCTCTTTTTTTATTGTCTAAGCATTCCCTTATATACGCTTTGCCCCGAATCTTCTATCATTACTCCGCCGCAGCATTTTTTGTAAAAATCCACTGGTCCGGGACTTCCGATTATTCCGTAGGCGTAGCCGTCTTCATGCATGCCGTGCAGACAGGCAAGCAAAAGCGCTTTTCCTATCCCCTTGCCGCGTTCACTTTCTTTTACGCCGGTAGGACCGAAAAAATTGCGGACTGTTGCGTCCCAGCAGGCAAAACCGAGCATTTCACTGCCGTTTTCGCTTTCTCTTAACGCAATATATATCGTTTTTGGACTGTTAAAAAAAGCATTTTCGGCTTCCGACGCCCATAGTGATGACGGGAAATATTTTTTTATCCACTCTATCACCGCATAATTTTCCGGACCGATAGGTCTTCGTATCGTAACGCCGATTGCGGACATTCTGTCCAGCTCAGGCTGAAGCGGCGGAAGAGAAAAGAGTTTTACAAGCATATCCGACATAATAAGTTCCTCGATTACTGCGTAAGATCGTTGCGCTTTACAAGCTTTGCGTGGACTGCAACACGAACGGCTCTGTCGAAGCCTTTGCATGTAGAAAGCGTAAGGATCCTGTCGTTTTCGCTGAATTCAAATGTTTCAAAAACGCCTTCCATCTGATTTTTGCGCTGAACATCGTATGCAAAACGGATAAAGTCGTTTGAATCTGCGAAATCCGTTTTTATATAATCGTAGTAAATATCCGTTTCATACCACGAAAAGATCTGCCATACGGTTTCGTCTTTATAAGTATTGATTTTAATGAAATGGTTATTGCCGTTCTGATACCATTCAACAGCCTCATTCAGATTTTTGAGTCCGCCGAACATTGTATAGCTTCTCGCATGGCCGTATATAACGGTGTTGTAATTGCTTGTTATGCTGTCTAAATTGCAGCGGTAGTCCGCATAGACCCAGCCGTTTTCATTCTCTTTTTTATCGAAGGTGTGGTTGAGATAAAAATCGTTGTCTGTCGTCTGAACTATTGCTGTGTCTATAGGCGTTCCTTTCGCCTCTTCCTTGGAGCCTGGAACGAAAATCCAGCCTACGGTATCATCGTTGATGCGAAGAAGGCTTTTGAGATTGCTTACGCGCAGATACGGAACTGAAGACATTGCTATTTCTTCCGGACGGATCACTACGCCTATTTCCGCAGCGTCCTTGTCTTTTTTCGGACGCGAAATATAATACTGAGTATCGACCTCTTCGGGAGTTTGCTGCTGCTCCTGGAGCTCTTCTTCGTATGTTCTGTCGTTATATTCCTGAGTATCTTCCGGTTCTGCGGGAGTCTGCTCGCTTTCGGATACCGGCGGTGTTGTGCTTTCGGGCGTATTCTCAGGTGTTTTTTCGGGATCTGCGGTCTGAGTATTATCTTCGCTTTGTGTGTTGTCTTCGCTTTGTGTGTTGTCTTCGCTCTGTGTGTTCTGTTCCTGACTGTTGTCCGTATTCTCCTGAGGCTGTGCTTCAGGTGTATTGGATGTGCCTGAGCCCGACACATTAGGGTCGATCGGCGCGGGCGGAACATTTATATCATCGTGTTCGGCGTTGTATGTTTCATCTCCGCTTCTTACTGTTTCCCATATATTATCGGACATTTTATCGGTATTTATACCGTCTATAATCTCCATTACGATCTTATATGCGGAAAAAGCAAACACGCCTATGCAGATAACAAGAATAATTATTCTTATCGGGTTGACAGACGCTTTTTTCTTTCTTTTTTTATGCGCGTTTTCTTCCGAATTATCGTCACGCGTTGCTTTGTGATGGATCTCCTCGGGTTTATTATCGGGAATTGCGCGGAATATTTTTGTTTCGGCGCTGTCGGTTACAGTATTATTTGAGGTTTCGTCTGTTTTCGAGCCTTCGGCGGCAGTTTTTTCCTCTTTATTTACGGCATTTTCGGTTTCGGGTTCTTTTTCCGCCTTTTCAGCTGTTTTTTCTTCGGAAGGTTTTGATTCTGCTGATTCAGTATTTTTTTCTTCGGCAGGATCGATTACCGAAGTATCCTGCTTTATTTCTTCCGCAACGGATGTTTTTGTATCCGGATCAGACATTTTTTCTTCCGCCTTGTTTTCAGGCTCGGCATTTTCTTCGGCGGGGGTTACAGTTTCGTTTTCAACTGTGTCTTTTTCGCTGTTTTCCATAGGTCTTGCCTTTCAAATATAATAAGAATGTGAGGTAAGTGTTTCGGTTTGAGTTCGACGGTATTATACAACAAAAACCGCCTAAAATCAAGCCCCTTTTGCGTAAGTTGCAGATTTCAGGCGGTAAGTTGCATATATTCTGAGTATTTTATGTTCTCTTTATACTACGGTCTCGGTTTTGTGGCAATGAGCTTTGCAAGAAGAACGTAGCGGATAGGGCCGCTCGAATCTGCGCAGGTGGAAAGCGTGATAACTTTGTCGCCCGGTTCGATCTTAACGCCGTAATCGCGGCTCTTGAGATAATCGTTTACCTTGCTGTATTTTTTCGTTTCTACTCGTGTTCTCCAACCGGTCATAAAGTTGACGAATCCTTCATCATCAGTCATAAAATCGTGAAGTGTTTTCGGATCAAGCATTCCGTATACAGCCTTTTCCGGGTCAGTTTCGGCAAGCTCGGCAAGTTTCTTCGTGATTTCGACCTGATCAAGGTAGAAGTTGGTGTTAAGATAGTAATAATCATCCGCATTGGTATAATAGCATGCAAATACCTGCCATACCATAAGTTCGTCAAGAGTATTGAGGCAGACATACATGTTGTCTTTGTTTGAAAACCACTCTTTTGTTTGCGTTACGTTTTCAAGCTGGTCGAAAATATCGGTTCCTTTTGCATGTCCGTAAAGAATCGTGTTTGAGTCAACAAGCAGCTCATTGCGGTAGTCGATATAGCATGAACCGGTATATTTTGATTTTTTATCGAGCCCCTTGTCGAGATAATAATTATTGTCTGACGCCTGAGCTACGGGGAAATTCATATTTGTTCCGGGAACATACAGCCATGCTTTTACATCAGAGTTTACTTTATTAAATTCAGGCAGATTATCGGAAATGAGGAAGTGATCGGAGTCGGTTCGAGCAGCGGGGATAGAAGGAAGTTTGACGGACGTGCTTGATGAGCCTGAATTGCCGGACGAGCCGGAATTACCCGAAGAGCTTGAGTCGGAATTGCCGGAAGAGCTTGAACCTGAATTGCCCGAAGAGCTCGATTCTGAATTGCCGGAGCTGTCTGACGGGGGCGCAGGCGGAGTTTCTTCTTTCGGGACCTTGACTGTTACCGTGCATGCTTCACTGAAGCCGCCGTCTTCGGTCGTTACGGTAACTACTGCGCTGCCTTCTTTTACGGCGGTTACATTACCGGTTCCGTCAACCGTTGCAACGGTCGGATCTGAGCTTACCCATATTACGTTCTGATTCGTTGCCGAAAACGGAGTTACATCCGCTATTATCTGAGATGTGGCGCCGATCTGTTCGAGCAAAAGCTCTGTGGGCGAAATAATAACGCCTGTAACGGGAGTTATGAGAACAGGAGGCTCGACTTCGGGAAGATTGACCGTAATTTTACATTCAGCAGTCAGTCCGCTTGAAACGGATGTTACAGTTATCACAGCCTCACCGTTTGTCAGAGGAACTACCGTGTATTCGTTGTTCAATGCCACTACGTTCGGATCGCTGTTTGACCATGTAAGCGTTTTGTCGTCTGCGTCTTCAGGCAAAACCACCGCAGAAAGACGTATCGATTCATCCGGTGAGGTAAAGGAATACTCTGTTATGTTGAGCATTACTTTCATTACGGGGTTGCCGGTTTGCTGTTCTTCAGGTTCGCTGCATGAGGCAAAAAATGCCGTCATTAAAACCGCGAGAACAAGAGAGATCATTATTCTGACATATTTTCTCTGCATGTTATTCTCCGTTCTGCCGTTTTACGGGCTGTAATGTTTGTGTTGTGAGAAAAACTCATAATTTGTGCATTTCGGTTATTTAGACGATACTTTCGTAAAAAAGTTCCGACGGCGGAAAACGGAATTCTCCGCCGTCCTTTTTATTTGTTTAAAATATCAGATTCGCTGATGAGCCGGGGCATACTGTTTCTGCGATTTTTTTCGCGATTTCCGTTGCGGAAAAACCGTAGTTTTCAAGAAGCGCTTTGGGTGCGCCGGATTTGCCGAATATATCCTGTGCGCCTATGCGGATAAGTTCAACAGATTTTCTGTTTTCAATATCTTCTTCCGCAAGCACTTCCGCTACCGCTGAGCCGAGACCGCCGTAGATATTGTGGTCTTCGATCGTAACGATAACTTTGGTTTCGTTTGCGGCGTTTTTTACAACGTCCTTATTCATGGGCTTGATGCACGGAACGTCAACAACGCGGATATTCAGATTGTTTTTCGCAAATATTTCTCTGATCTGCATTGCGAGATCATAAAACGGTCCGCAGAACATAACGGTTGCAAAATCGCCGTCTGCAAGCACGTCGGCCTGTCCGAGCGCGAATTTATAGTTTTCCTCATCGTTGAAGCGAGTAAGAGGAAGTCTGCCCAGACGGATATATACGGGTCCGTCGTATTCGGCAGCAAAACGGCACGCGGCTTTGGTTGAGCCTGCATCTGACGGAGCAAGAACGACCATTCCGGGGATTGCGCGCATGAGCCCTATATCCTCAAGGCACTGATGCGTAGCGCCGTCCTCACCGACGGTAAGACCGGCATGAGTTGCAACTATCTTAACGTTGTTATGAGCATAACATACGCTGTTTCTTATCTGTTCATAAGCGCGGCCTGCCGCAAACATTGCAAAAGACGATGCAAAAACAATGTTGCCACAAGTTGCAATTCCTGCTGCCACAGCCATCATATTTCCTTCAGCTATACCGCAGTTTATATGACGTTCGGGGAATTCCTTCTGAAATGTAACGGTTTTTGTCGACTTTGTAAGGTCGGCATCAAGAACAAACATATTCGGATATTTTCTTCCGAGTTCGGCAAGAACTTCTCCGTAAGCGTCTCTTTGAGCTTTCATATCAGCCATTTGCTTCGATCTCCTTTATTGCCTGTTCGTATTGTTCTTTGTTGGGGGCGGTGCCGTGCCAGCTTGCAACGTTTTCCATAAACGAAACGCCTTTGCCTTTTACTGTGTGGCAGACGACCGCTGTGGGCATACCTTTTGTTTCTTTTGCGTTTTTGAGCGCGGCACGGATCTCATCAAGATTATGACCGTCTATTTCGATTACATTGAAGCCGAATGCCTTCATTTTTTCGGGAATCGGCAGGGGCGACATAACTTTTGTTATTTCACCGTCTATCTGAAGTCCGTTAAAGTCGATAAATACGCAAAGATTGTCAAGCTTATAGTGCGCGGCAAACATAAAAGCTTCCCAGCACTGACCTTCTTCAAGCTCACCGTCGCCCATTACGGCGTATACGCGGTAATTTTTTGACGCTCTCTTGCCGTATACAGCCATTCCGCAAGCAGCGGAAATGCCCTGACCGAGCGAACCTGTTGTCATATCTACGCCGGGTATTTTTTTCATATCGGGATGTCCCTCAAGACGTCCGTCTATTTTTCTGAAAGTTTTCATTTCTTCCGCAGGGAAAAAACCTTTGAGCGCAAGCGCTGAATAAAGAGTAGCCGCCGCATGACCTTTTGACATTACAAAACGGTCTCTTTCGGGATCGTTGGGGCGTTCGGAGGATTTATTCATTTCCTCGTTGAAAAGCACAGCAACGATATCAGCGCAGGAAAGCGATCCCCCCGGATGTCCGCTGCCGGAATTATAGATAGCCTCAACAATCAGTTTTCGCATATTTTTCGCGAAATCTTTAGTTTCCAAAATAATCAACTCCAATTCAAGAATGATCTGTGAGGTAACGATTCAAAATCAATTTTTGCCTATTTAACATATTATAACAGAAAATCGTAAAAAATGCAAGAGGAAATTTATAAAGAATGGTAAACAACAGAAAAAAAACAAAGGAAAAATATGCTTTTCCTTTGTTTGAATTTATTATTTTGTGATTTGAGGGCATGATAAGCGTTCTGAAGCAACGGAAATAAAAATAATTCCATATCGTTTACTTCCTGAACGCAACGTTATTCGCAGCTTATCCTATAAGATGCGTGTGCTTTACGACCCATTTTTTCATTTTTATATCAAGCCAGAATCCGTAAATGCCGAGAGTAATGATCGTGAGTAAAAACCATTTGATATAATTGCCGAAAAGCTGTCCGCCGGTGCCGTCAAAAACCATCTGTCTGCCGTCGATTTTCGTGTGCTGAGCTATCCATGATTCTTTCATGCATACCGCCCACGGGGTCGCTATGCCGAGGGTGATCGCCGTGATCAGCGCTCCGAGGATGTTTATGCCGATAAGACCTAAAAGACCCCCGTTGAATTCCGAATAAGAATTGTAGTTTTCCATAATTGTTTCCTCCGTTATATATATTTTTAAATATACTTTTCACGCGTCACATATTTTTGTAATAACGCCGCCGCCTATAATTCGGTTTTCGCTGTCGTAAAATACGGCAGACTGTCCCGGAGTAGCCGCTCTGACGGGAGAAGAGAACGTGATTTTTACCGACCCGTCGTTTGCCGCCGCAATAATTGCGGGCTGTGCCTGATGACGGTAGCGTATTTTAACGCTGCATGCAAGCTCTTCTTCTGTTTTCAAACCGGGTATACTCATAAAATTAACATCGCTGCAAATGATCTCTTTACCGTAAAGCGACTGTTCGCCGCAAAGAACTACTTCATTTGTTTCTGCCCGTATCTCTTTTACATATACGGGATAGCCGAGCGCCAGCCCTATGCCTTTGCGCTGACCAACGGTATAGTGGATTATTCCTCTGTGTCTGCCGAGAATATTGCCTTGTGTATCGATAAAATACCCTTCCGTGTCACCGTCTGATTCCGCGCTTTCGATATAATCCGCATAGCTTCCGTTTGTAACAAAGCATATCTCCTGAGAATCGGGCTTTGATGCAACGGGAAGTCCCGCCTCTTTTGCGATTTCCCTTACCTCGGTTTTTGAAAGACTGCCAAGAGGCATCAGCGTAGATTCAAGCTGATCCTGCGTAAGCTTCCATAGCATATACGTCTGGTCTTTTTCGGCGTGTTCCGCCTGCTTTACCGTATACCTGCCGTTATCGAGTTTTACAACGGACGCATAATGCCCCGTTGCGATATATTTTGCCCCGACGACTTTTGAATAATAAAGCAGTTTTTCCCACTTGACATATCTGTTGCATTCAATGCACGGATTCGGTGTAAGCCCGCGCACGTATGAATTTTTGAACGGTTCTACAACGAACCGCTGAAAATCGGATGTGCAGTTGACAGGATAATAATCTATTCCTATCCGGTGCGCCGTGCTCCTCGCATCGTCTATATCGCAGCAGCGGTTGGCGTAATCTTCGTCAGACTGCCATGTTCTGAGCGTTACGCCCACAACGTCATACCCTGATTTTTTAAGAAGCAGCGCCGCAACGGCACTGTCTACGCCGCCCGACATTCCGACAACGACTTTTTCCAAATTTATCACCTCATAACCGAAATAAGACGGTATGCCTTTAAATATGCGGTTCTGACCCCGTAACATATTCCGCCCACGCCGCGATCGCTGAATTTGTCCGCTCCGTAATCGCTCTGCGGTAAAGCATATACCCTCCGTGATCCTTCTCTTTTAAATACGAAACGGTTTTTTTGCTGCCGAAATAATAAAGATCTCGTAAGATACAATAATCCGCAAGGCTTTCCCACAAAAATGCGAGCGCCCTGAAGCTGCCTTCATCATCGTTTTTTTCTGCTCTGCGCATCGTCTTTTTTATCCATGAAACGATGAATTTTTTCTCGTCATCGTCAACCGTCGAATGTTCGTCAACATATCTGCGGACTTTTTCTTTCAGTTCCGCGGCAATATTATCAGTATCAAGAATTATTTCACCGTCGTATACGGCAAGAAACAAGTCCGTATCTTCATTCTGAACATCACGCACCGTATAAATAAAGCAGTCCAGCTGAACTCCGCATATAAATGTATCATCATGCTTTCTGTTTTTTTCGGAAACGATCACCATACAGTCGAAATCGCTGTATTCATCGCATGTTCCCGACAAATAAGAGCCGTAAAACACTATCGCAAGCGGACGGTATTCTTTTTTAAGATATCCGATCATTTCTTTTTTTATATCTGCACTCGGTTCCATTACACAAAACTCCGTCTGCATGCCGTTTTATTAATTATATCATTTCGCTCTCTGTTTGTCAACAGTCAGAATATCCGTTCTATATATCGTCCGGCATAAATCGGTCTATAATATCAGCGTCGATCGAAAAAATATCATCCGCATGTATTTCCGTTTCGTTTGTAAGTGTGACGATCCCTTTTACGGCATCAAATTTTTTCACCGTCCCCCTCACCGTTGCATATGCGCCGCCGGACTTTACTTTGTCCGGAACAAAATACGTAATTATGACCTCGTCATTCTCGCCGATCCGGTCAATTATAATTTTCAGCCTGCGGAAAATGCGCATTTTCTCACTTTCGTCAAGCTCTCCGCGACACTCCGTATATCTTGCCGTTTCACGCACGATGCCCTCATATCCCGCAAGAGCGGCAAAAGGCGAAAACTGCGCCGCATAATTGGCTCTTCCGCGCGACGGATGTATTTTTGAATGATGGTGCGGCAAAAAGAGTATCGACGAATATTTATTTTCCGTATCGTTCCCCTCCCCGTTTTTGCACAAATTATCACATTTAGTGTATACAATATAGCACAAAAATCTTTTCAAGTCAAGTATTCCGATTGTTTTTTTCGAAAAATCGTTCATTTTGCACGGATTTTAAAAAATTTTATCTCTGCTGTTGACAAATTTCGCAAAATGTGATATAATACCCTCAAATAAAAAAATATGTTGAAATTGATTTCGGGGATAAAAATGAAAAAATATGATTTCTATTGCCGACCGGGTGAAAATGTGACCGACAAACACGGGTTTACGGTTTATGACTATTACGATTTTCTTTCTGATGTCTGGTGTGCGGAAACATGCGCACCGAGAATGCGAAAAGAATGGAGCGCTGAAAACAGAACGCTCGGTCAATGTTCTGTCACGGCGTTTCTTATACAGGATATTTTCGGGGGAAAAGTTTACGGAGTTCCTCTTGATGACGGTAATTTTCACTGTTTTAATGTTATCGGAGGCGGAATTTACGATCTTACGAGCGAACAGTTCGGCGACGAAAAGCTTGATTACGAAAATTGTCCCGAACAGTTTCGCAGCATTCATTTCGCCAAGGAAGAAAAGAAAAAACGGTATGAATTGCTGAAAAGCAGACTTGAAGAAAGAATAAAAACAGCCGTTTCGGGCTGAAAGCTGAGATCATACGGTATGGAAAACAGATGTAAAAAATGCGGCGGAAAGCTTATTGAAGGATACCTTACGGGCGCACACATTCTCGGATTCACTCCGCTTGAAGATGAGAACAGATTACGACCGAGATACGCAAAAGCAGTATGCGAGGCGTGCGTTGAGTGCGGAAACATTGTTAATATACGTATCGAAAAGCCGGAAAAGCTGCGAAAATAGCACAAAAAGCGAAAGAGAGTGAACCATATGACGGATGACGGAAACAGAATATACATTGCGATAGACCTGAAGTCTTTTTACGCATCCGTTGAGTGCGTGGCTATGGGCAGAGACCCGCTGACAACGAATCTTGTTGTTGCCGATGAAAGCAGGACGGAAAAAACCATATGCCTTGCCGTTTCACCGTCGCTTAAATCTTACGGTATTTCTGGAAGAGCGCGGCTTTTTGAAGCCGTACAGCGTGTTAACGAAGTAAACCGTCAGAGAAAATACGCGCTCAGAGGGAGACCTTTTTCGGGAAAATCTGACGATTACAACGCGCTGTGCGCCGATCCGTCTCTCGAAGTTGATTTTATACGAGCCGCACCCCGTATGAGGGAATATATGCGCGTGAGCGGACAGGTATATTCGATCTATCTCAGAGATGTTTCGCCCGAAGACATTTTTGCGTATTCCGTTGACGAAGTTTTTATTGACGCCACTCAGTATCTGAAGCTTTACAATCTTACTGCGCGCGAATTCACGATGCATCTTATAAAAAACGTGCTTGCCGAAACGGGGATCACCGCAACGGCGGGAATAGGAACGAATATGTTTCTTGCAAAAGTTGCAATGGACGTTACCGCAAAGCATATGCCCGCAGACAAGGACGGCGTGAGGATAGCCGAGCTTGACGTGATGTCGTTTCGCAAAGAGCTGTGGGCGCACAGACCCATAACGGATATATGGCGCATTGGCGGAGGGATCGCAGGACGGCTTGAAAAAATGGGGATATTTACGCTCGGAGATATTGCGCTGTGCTCCGTAAAAAACGAAGAGCGGCTTTATAAGGAATTCGGAGTAAACGCCGAACTTCTTATAAATCACGCATGGGGGTATGAGCCTACCACGATAGCAGACGTAAAGGCGTTTCGCCCCGAAAACAACAGTTTAAGCTCGGGGCAGGTGCTTTCAAAACCGTATGAATGGGAAAAAGGCCGCCTTATATTGCGTGAAATGACAGATCTGCTCGTTCTTGACCTTGTTGAAAAAGGACTTGCTACAGATCAGATGGTGCTTACGGTGTGTTATGACTCCGAAAACGTTAAAAACGGTTTTAAAGGCGATGTTGAAACCGATCATTATGGCAGAAAAACGCCGAAAAGAGCTCACGGTTCGATCAATCTCGGAGAATATACATCGTCAACGAAACTGATAATGGCAAAAACAACGGAGCTTTATGAACGAATAACCGATAAAGACCTCACAGTCAGAAGAATGTATGTGGCAGCAAACCATGTTGTGCCGGAGTCGACCGCTCCGGAAAAGGGCGGGAAAGAGCAGCTTTCGCTTTTTGACGATCCCGCAGAAACGGAAAAGAGAGAAGCCGCAGAAAAAGCGGCAAGAGAAAAAGAACGAAAAATCCAGCAGGCGTCAATAGCGCTCAAGCAGAAATTCGGCAAAAATGCGATCCTGAAGGGTATCAATCTGCAGGAGGGAGCAACGACCATTGAGCGAAACAATCAGGTAGGCGGGCATAAAGCGGGGAAATAAATATTCAAAAAAGGGGTGACATTCGCCGGACCGTATCGTATAATAAAAGAAAAGGATTTTTTATTATGATAAGAACAAACGTTGTTTCACTGAGTGTGATCAAAGCAGTTGCTTACCGTCATAAACTCATGACCGGCGGTTCGGGAATAGTTATAATCAGGGGCGATGCGTCTCAGCCGGGAATAGCTTCAATAAGAAAAACATCCGGAGAGGCAATTCCTACTGAAAACACACAGAAAAAATTATATCCCCAGGAAGCTTTTGCTGAAGCTGTCGCGCTCACGGCAGGACTTCCCTACAAAAAGCAGGGCGGCGTAAAATATAAGGGTGAAACCGTTGCGGAAGAGCCTGTTCCGACTGAGGAGGAGCCGGAAGACGTTGTTGTAAACAGCAGCGAGTATCTGAAGATCGTTGAAAAATATACCGATAAAAACGGTAAACTTTCATATTCGCTTATCAATAAGGATATGATCAAATTTGCTCACTCAAGCAGCATTGTCCGCGCGATGACAGCAGACGGAGCAAAACAGAAACAGATAAGCGCATATGTTGCTGGCGCAAAATTCCGCAATATCACAGGCAATTCAAAGCTGACAGATGCGCAGGTCGAAAAAATAACCGGACTGCTTGACGAGGTAAGCCCGAAAGGCGTGTTCAAGGAATTCAACGATGAGATCCGACGCAGTCTGAAAGCAGGAAAGAAATAAAACAAACAGTAAGGTCCCGAAAATTCGGGACCTTTTTTTATTTATGATTTTTAATCGGGATCATTCGCTCCACTCAAGCGAAAAAGTAATGCTGACATTTCCGCTGCCGAAAGCTTCAAGCAGATTTTCTTTTGTTGCGTTCCCTATTTCGGCAAGTTTTGTAAAACTCCATGTATTTTCATCGTAATAAACCGTTATCTGATTTCCCTGATAAAGAATAACGTCGCCCGGTTTCGTGGTTATGCGGCTGTCGTTTGTCGGCAGCTCCCACGGCAGAGAACCAACCTTTTCAAAATCCCCATAATCGTGCATTTCAACTGTCAAAGGCTCAGAGCTGAGTTTATCTATAAGCGCCTCAGCAGACGAATTATTCTCAAACGACGCATAAAATTTATGTCCGTTTGCTTCTATCACAAGAACGCAGGACGGTGTGATCGCCTCGGTTGTTTCATTCATGTCATTGTCATCCTCTCTCACGATATCTCCGGTCCAGTCAACTATTCCGCCGAACTCGTATATGTTTTTATAACCGATCGCCGCAAGCTTTTCCGCTGCTTCCTTGCTTCTTCGCCCGGTGCGGCAGTAAACAAGTATTATACGGTTCAGATCCGGCAGCTCTTTTGGCATTTCGCTTCCGATTTCCTCATTCGGAACAAGGATCGCTCCGGGAATATGTCCGCTGTCGTATTCGTCCTGACGGCGAACGTCCAGAATCACGTATTCATCTTCGCCTGCCATGATCTCAGCCGCTTTTTTTGCATCGATCTGAGTGTATCCGTTTTTTTCATTAGGTATTTCCGCCGTGACAGTATTTTTTTCGCAGCAGGAAAGAAGAACAGATAAACCCAAAAAAATGATAAGAATGTATTTTTTCATTATGTCCTCTTTTTATTTATTTGTAAAAGATGTTTGATCTTCGGGTATAAGCTCGCTGACTACGGCTGCCGCAAGAACAAGTACAGTGCCAATCCATCCGGGAAGGCCGAGAGGTTCTCTTAAAAATATAACGGAGCAGAGCACCGAAACAACAGGTTCAAGATAACCGAGTATTGCCACGCTCTGAACGGGTAACGACGCCATTCCGTTAAAATAAAGGCAATATGCAACACCCGTCTGCAAAACACCGAGCATAAGAACTATGAGCCCCGACTTTACATCCGGCAAAGGCAGTCCTCCGTTTTTTACAAGCACATACGGCAGTATAGTTGCGGCGGCAACTGTGAGCTGAACAAAAGCTCTGTCAAAAGCGGAAATATCTTTCAGTTTGCGGTTCAAAAAAACTATAACTGTAAAACAGCATGCACCCAAAAGTCCGTAAATAACGCCTGCAGGACTGCCTATTTCGCCTCCGATTATGCCCGAAACAAGAATTATGCCTGCAAGCGCCGCAACAATGCAGGGAATTTTTCTTTTGTCGAGCTTTTCTTTAAGAATAAACGGCGTAAGTATGATCACAAAAATCGGTGCCATATAGTTGCATAGGCTTGCCACGGCAACGGTCGTGTTAACGTATGCCGCAAAAAGGAATATCCAGTTAAAACCGAGACCCGCTCCCGAAAGAACGAGCCACCCGATATTCTTTCTGATTTTTTTAAAATCAGGTCGTTTACGGCTGACAAGAAGATAGATCAGGATAAAAAAAGCGCCGAGGATCCCTCTGTAAAACGCCACCGCTTCGCTGGGAAGAGAAACATACCGCAAAAACATGCCGATAGTTCCGTAAAGAACGACCGCCAAAACAAATCCTATTCGTTCTTTTACCGAAGACATTTCTGTTTTACCGCAACCGACCGTATATCAAGAGAATAAATCTCTTTCATTTTGCCGCCCTTTCAGAATGAGATCTTTATTTCAACTTTAATGTTTTTATCAACGGCATCGGCAAAGATCAAGCCGTCTTTTTTACTGCCGACGATTTCGCCGTAATGGACGGGAACAGCGATTTCCGGTTTTATACGGTTCACCAGTTTTGCTGCCTGCAAAGCGTTCATTGTGTATGTGCCGCCTACGGGAACAAACGCAACATCGCATTTTACTCCCTCCGCCTCGGGTGTGGCATCAGTATCGCCTGCTATATATATGCGTTTTCCGTTAAAATTGATTATATATCCAACCCAGCCGGCGCTTTGAGGATGAAACGGCTTGCCGATATTATATGCCGGAACGGTTTCGAATTCAAGTCCGTCTGCAGCATATTTTTCATTCGGCTTTACGGCAAAATACCGCATGTTCTTTTTTATCGCCAGCACCTTATCACGCATTTTTTCGGGAAATACGAGTACAGAGCTTTCCTTAGCCGTTTTTTCAATATCTTTTGGGGAAAAATGGTCATAATGGTCGTGAGTTATAAAAATAAAATCTGCATTTTCAGGCGAAATATCCGCTCTGAACGGGTCTGTATGGATTATTCTGCCGTCCGATTGCAGACATATATGATTTTGCCTGTAAACATACATGTTCCCGGTCATTTTAACACCTTCATATAAATTCAGTTTCACATCACGGGCATTTTTATTATTCTAACGAAATAATATCACATTTTAATCGTAAAATCAAGAGGGATCTGTTTTTAAAAAATCGTTTCGTGATTTTACGGTTGACAAATGCGAAAAAGAGTGATATAATAGTTAGCATAAACTAACTGCATTATGTTTCAGGAGGTTACCATGAATAAAATCACCGTAAAAATAGACGGCATGATGTGCGGCATGTGCGAAGCGCATATATGCGACACGATAAGAAATGCGTTTCCGGACGCAAAAAAGGTTTCGGCGTCGAGAAAAAGCGGAGAAGCAACATTTCTTTACGAAAAGGAAATCAGCGAAGATGTCCTGAAAAAAGCGATCGCAGATACCGGATATACTTTTGTTTCCGTTTCAAGCGAGGAACAGAAAAAGCACGGGCTTTTCGGCAGATAATACTTCAAGAAGCCTGTTTGCAATAAAAACATAAAAATCGCAAGAAAGTTTTTAAAGCTCCTTTCGCATGGAAGTAAGTTCCTGCCAGCCCGTATAACGAGACAAAAAACCTCTCGGATTTTTACCGTATACAATAAAGCCCTCGCTTTCATAAAGTGCGATGGCTTTATTATTTTGCGATACAACTTCAAGCTCAAGCTGAAGATAACCTGCTTTTTTTGCGCATTCGATACATGCTCTTGTAAGCGCTCTGCCGATACCGATATGCTGATATTCAGTATCAACGCTTATGCCGAACTCCGCTCTGTGGCGTATTTTTTCTTTTACTCCTATTCGGCTTATCCCGGCTGAACCGACCGCTTTTCCGTCAATCTCCGCGATAATTTCGATTTCGTCATCACTTTCCGACTTGTTTTTCAGAAAAAGCGACTCTGACTCTGCGGTAAACGTGCATTCGTCCGCATATGACGCAAGAAAATCCGTCTGTTTGTGCGTTGATACAAAAAGATCGAGCACCGCCTGTCCGTCTTTTTCGGTGCCGTTTCGCAAAACGCATTTTCTGCCGTCTTTTAAGATCACTGTTTTGAAATATTCCATACCACACCCACACCGTTTTTCAGAATTAATTGTTTAAAGATATCTCTTCCCAGTCTATGCGATCATTTCTGTAAAAAAACTCTTTGTCGTGTTCCGAAATTTCTCTCATTACGCGGCATGGGTTGCCGACTGCAACAACATTATCCGGAATATCCTTCGTCACAACGCTTCCCGCGCCTATGACCGTATTTTTTCCTATACGAACTCCCGGCACGATAATAACTCCGGCGCATATCCACGTGTTTTCGCCTATATATACATCTCTGTTATATTGCAGTCCTCTTGAACGAAGCGTGGGATCGATTGGATGATTTGCCGTTGCGACCGTTACATTCGGACCGAACAGAACTCTGTCACCTACATAAATATGTCCGTCGTCAACAAGAGTGAGGTTGAAATTTGCATAGACATTCGAACCGAAATGCACGTGATGTCCGCCCCAGTTGGCGTAAAACGGCAGTTCGATATAGCAATTTTCTCCGCACTCTGCGAAAACTTCATGCATATATTGCTGCTTTTTATCGTTATCGGTAGCTTTGAGCTGATTGAACTCACGAAGCTTATTCAGAAATCGGGCTTGCTCGATCAATATTTCTTCATCCGCAGGATCATAGATCAAGCCCTTGACCATTCGTTCAGATTGTTTCATATATGTTGCCTCTTTATTAATACGATTGATTTTTTACAATTCATTGCCGCGGTTTCAGATCATCCTTATTCTTCTATTTTCCGTTTGAATATACATACGATCCCTACCGATGAGCCGTAGCTCTGGTTTGTGGTTGTGGAGCTTACCATTTCCCAGCCCTCTCTGCCAAGTGCATTGAGCTCTGCCGTAAGCTTATTTTCATCAACACGTCCTCCGAAAAAACCTTTAGTATCGTAAAATACCGCTTTGTATTCGAACTTTTCCATATTATCTTCCCGTTTCAGATCATATTGTGCGTATTTGCAGCAGTGTCAATCAATAATCACTGCTCACTGTCTGTTTTCTCTATTTTATCGTATATTTCCGAGATCCACTCATTGTAATAATCATACGGACTTTCGGACCATCTGTCAAGAAGCTTGTTTAATGTTTTTTTATCTTCTTCGATATCGGTGCTGCCGTATTGATCCGGATTTCGATTGACGGTAACGAGATGATTATTATCTGTTTTAAAATCAATGCGGAAAATACAGTATCCCGTCCAGCTGCGATGCGCCATAAGTGTTGAGCCTTCCATATAAAAAAACCATTTATCCTCCATTGCCTGCGGTATATTGCCGCGGCTGAGAGATTTCATTTCAGTATCGGAAAACTTCCTTGTAAGCACGAATGTTTCATGCTGTTTGGGCATAGGCTCGGTTTTCCAGTCTTCACGGCAAGCAACGCGCTGTTCTCTGTTTTTTTCCATATGCTATCTCCTGCACCACAATTATTATTTTGATATAAATACGGTTGTATGTTTTTGAAACTGCTGAAAATTCATTATGAATATCTCTTCGGTCCCGGGTCAATAAGCAAGCTCCGGACTTTTTTTGTCACGTCAGCTGCTTGTATTTTTCATTGCCGTGACATTCACGATATGTCATGATCAGTTCTTTTTTTGGCGATCTTTGTTCTGTTTCGCTTCCGCCGCTTTCATAGCTTCGTTCGCCTCTTCATCCCAGACGGTCCGCTCAGGGCCGAGTGTGCCGTACATCGTGTTTTCAAACGAATACGTCATTTTTGAGGTTTTGATCAGTCTTTCATTCTCAATATCGTCGGCAAATGTGCCAAGACGGCTGTAAATATCCTGAGTGATCTCATAATCATACTGTTCTCGTCCCTCGCGGCTCGTATAAATGATCTCCGCAAAGCAACGTCCTGTATCCGGATCGTAATACGCAGTCCAGTTATTGCCCTTCTTTTCCGTTTTCATGATTTTTTTAGTCTCGTTCTTTTTAGTATTACGCTTTTTTGTCATTGTTCTCTTCCTTTCGTTTGCGATCTCAAGAAACCTTTGGAGCGTTTCGTTCGAAAGTATCTGTTCACGGACTCTTTCGTTAAATTTGTTTGCGAAATCCTCAATGGTACAACCGACATAAAAGTCCTTCGGTAAAGGGTTTGCGTATTCGCCTCCGCCGTAACTGCCCGCCGAGCTGCCGGGAGTAAAACAGTTGTAATGGATGTCACACGAACCGTTTTCGTGAAAACGGAGAGTGATTATATCATGTTCGTGAGCGATCGCGATATCGTCGTCTGCAAGATGGATATCTCTGTGAAGAAAATCAAGTCCGTTTTCTTCCGCAAACTTTTCGGCAAACGTTTCATATTCGCCGCGGATGAGGACTTTTCTTTTACGCCACCGTTTCAGCAGATCAGACGATGCGGCGGCAGAGGCGACTGTTCGGTTCAGAATAAGGCAGCTTATATGCGAAAACGCATCGAGGTAGCCATCGCCAAGTTTTGTTATTCCCTCAGTCACGCTGAGAGTATCGTATTCTTTCGCCCATTTTCTGTCCGATTGATGCCATATCTCTGCATCTTCACGGTATATCTCGCCTTTGCCCTCAACTTCAAGCAGCCCGCTGTAATGATTTATGTAAATTATCTTTTCGTTGTGTTTTGAAAAATACACGCAAAGTCCTCTTTTCTGTTTTAAATATGTCAAAACGGATTTTCGGTAAGATTTTTCGGTACTTTATTCTGAAGGATCAAAACGCCGATCGCTGAAAACAGCATTCACCGGCGCTGTTTTTTCCTTCTATTTTTGTATTATACCCGAAATATTCCGATTTTTCAAGAGGAATCATTAAAAAATATTTGTATCTGCTTTATTGATCGTTTTCAAGAGCAGTTTCGGAAAAAACGTTTGCGCGGGGTTTTATCAGATTATAATATTATAGAAAAAGAAGAAAATCCTGCACTTACGCACAGGATTTTTTTGTTATGATCTCAGATTATTTTTCATTTTTGATCAGCGCAGGATTCAAACGAATAATCCTTAATCATGGAAGAGTCTCTGACAACAAGCCAGGAATCTCCGTCAAATATCATACTTGCAAGTCTGAAGATCTCTGCGGCATACAGCATTTTTGAAAACGAAACCTGGCAGGAGACCGGCATTTTCTCGTCTTCATCATCACTGAAACTCGTAACTATGTCTGCGGAGGAAAGAGCGCAAATCGCCCCAACGACCGTATATTCGGGAAGCCCGCATGATTCCATGATTTCCGACAAATAAAACTTCGTTTGGCTCGCTTTGTTTCTTTTAAAGCCTTCAGTGTAGAGATAACAAACTATTTTTCGGACAGAAGGGTCAGACAACGCTTTCAGAATATTTCCGCACTCCGCCGTGCAAAACCGCCCTATATCGCCGTCCTTGAAACTCGTATCGATAAAAGCAAATTCGTCGCGTATCACTACTGCGCCGTGTGTATTTGAGATGCATCCGAGCATATCGCCTTTTTTCAGACATTCTCTCTGATAATTCAACTCCTCATCGTCTGTTTTGCCGCCCGGAGAAAAACGGCAGCGGGATGCCTGATAAAACGACAGATGCAAATCGTCAAAAGCGGCTTTCGGATAGGTGTCTGCCGTCGTTTTTTGCGAGACCTTTTTTTGATCTTCGATCCCGAAGAGCTCGTTGAGAGTTATTTTCAGCGTTGCGGCGATCTGCGGAAGAAGATAAATGTCCGGCGCAGTCATTCCGTTTTCCCATTTCGAAACAGCCTGATTGGAAACTCCAAGCAATGCTCCGAGTTTTTCCTGACTCAAGCCGAGCTTTTTTCGCTTTTCTGATATAATGTTTCCTATGTTCATCGCTTTACCTCCTTATTACGATCACATTATATCATAAGGAATTAAAAAATACAACCAACCGTTTTTATATTCGTGCAAAAAAAAATTCTCCGTTTGGTTGGATTTTTAAGGAATTACAAAGAGAGAAAACTCGCCACCGGGAAGATACTTTCCAAATGCTTCCGCTTTAAGCAATCGATCGCAGGAGGACGGATTTTTAATTTCTTTGAAGTCAATATACGCTATACATCTGTTTTTATCGTCAACGCATCACAATGCATCGCCAAAAAGTCTTCGTTTCTCCCGTATCGTTCTTTTGTGTAACGTTCAGTTATTCAAAACTCCAGAACCCGGTGCCTGTTTCGGGGTCATACTGACGGCCGATCGTTCCGCCTTGAACCGGTCTCAGCTCGATCTCCGCAGTATAGAGGACCGTTATTGCTTTGATATGTCCTCCCGCAACGCAGTGAGCTCCGTTGTCGTCCTTATATGTAAACAAGGCGTGAGTATGGGCAAAAAGTCCGTCGGCGTCAGAAACAACGTTGCCGTTAAGTGAGATGAGCTCAAGCATTCCCTGAACGATTCTTGTTTCAAAAGTCCCTTTTTCGGGAATAAATGTCTGGATCTGAGCCTCGCTGCAGCCGCCTATCCCGCTGAAAACGGCGGAGCATATCTTTTCTTTTCCGCAGATATCCAGTATGCCGCCGACGATCTCGTCGCCCTTGTCCATACGTATGTATACCGTATCTTTATACTTT